>OHZC01000342.1_pt1 | contig 16305 bp, 17 predicted proteins | sample 1580361 | NCBI WGS metagenome assembly OHZC01 (sample SAMEA3882532, study PRJEB24775) | human gut metagenome | biome: human-associated habitat; feature: intestine environment; material: feces | place: Netherlands | collected 2009/2010
TTCGCAGAACGCGCAGCCACAGAATGAAATTCTGTGTTCAAAGGGGCTTGGGGGCGCTGCCCTCAACAAGCAAGCGGAGAGGAAAATCACGGAGGGATTTTCTTCTCTGCGGGCCTGTGTGTATTAACACAGGCATTGCTTGCCTCTTTTCTCCGAAAATGAAAAGAACCAGTGAGAGAATCGTTAAATTTCACTCACTGGCTCAATTCATTTCAAATTTCTCGGACAACTCTGTTAGCTCTTTCACCGTTTCCTGGGTGTGATGCAACAGGGTGTCACGCATTTCTGGCGGACAGCTGGAATAAAGCATTTTCATCTGATTGACACCCTCATCCTCCAGAGAAATATCTGGATTTATAAGCGTATCTAAAGAGATGTGCAGGACCTTTGCCAATGCTCTCAAAATCAAATAGGACGGGTTCATTTTCCCTTTTTCGATATTGGCAATTTGCTTTACAGAAACATGGCTTAGATCGGAAAGTTCCTGTTGTGTCAGTTCTTTATTCTTTCTGGCCTCTCTCATTTTCTGCCCTAAAGCAGTTAAATCATCAATCGGCATAATCGTTCACCTCAAATATATTTTATCGTTCCGATTTGCACAAAGGAATAACCTTATTGTGCTTGAGAACAGGACTGATTATGCTGATTCCTTTTTGATAACATGGTTGCTCCATGATTATGGCGTTTCCGGCTGCTAATTGAACTATGAGGATGAATTGCAGATTTCAGCTTTTAGTTCGTTGCCAAACGAGAATGATATAGAATGCGGTAGGGAGGCTATCAGTTTTATCCGCTCATCTATGAGCCTTTTTTCTTCCTCTGTGACATAGAATTTCATTTGGATATTCCGTTTTCTGTTTGCCATGCGCCGCCTCCGTTCTTCATAAGGGTTTGGGACTATCCCAACAAGCAATTTTGAATTTTCGGGTAAGGGACCTGAAAATCTCAAAATTCGCAAGCGGGTACTCGCTTGCTGTGCTTGCTATCGTTACCCTACCTTCTATTTCTCCCTCTACTAATACTACAATTTGAAGCGGTGATTTTGGCTGTTTCCATTTCAAATTATGCAAGAACCGCCTCTGTTCAATGTGGGATAGTTCTATGTTCACGCTCACACGCAGACAATCATTCCCCGCAAAGATAGCAAGAGTAAAGTAATTGTCTATTTGGAGCGAAAATGCCTTTTTGGAGAAGAAACATACCGACATATCTGCTATACTGAAATGCGGTTAGTTGGTGCTAACACAAAAGCAAACAGGAGGACCAAATAATGAATAAACTACAAGGAAAAGACCTTATCAATGTTGGAATCTTCACTGCGATCTATTTTGTGGTGATGATGGCGATTGCCATGCTGGGATTTATCCCTATTTTTCTTCCGCTTCTGATCGTGCTGGTTCCGCTGATTGGCGGAATCGTAATGATGCTGTATTATTCTAAAGTCCAGAAGTTTGGAATGGTATCGCTGACAGGACTGATCTGCGGTATTTTAATGTTGCTGACCGGCATGGGGTATTGGAGCATTATTACCGGTGCCGTGTTCGGTGTCCTGGCTGATCTTGTTTTGAAATCCGGCGATTATAAGAGTGCAAAAAAAGGAATCATATCGCATGGTGTTTTTTCTATGTGGATCATCGGAAACTACATCCCCATTGTTGCAACACGGGACAGCTACTATCAGCAGCTAATCAGCGGTTATGGACAAGAGTATGCAGATTCCATTATGAGCTATATCTCGGCATATACGCTCCCCATTCTTTTGATTGCCGGGTTCGTTTGCGGCGTGATCGGCGGTGTGATCGGCCAGAAAATTTTCAAAAAGCACTTTAAGCGTGCGGGTATTGCATAATGCGCCGTGAATTGTTAGCAAGCAAAAAAAAGGAAACCGGCCTGTCGTTAGACCCTCGGACAAAGTTGGCATTGCTTATCACGATTGCCCTCTTTGTCTTGAGCGGCGGAGGTGGGGCTGCTTCTAAACAGTTTGCTCCTATTTTGGCTGCTGTTCCATTGATCCTGCTGCTCACGGAAAAATCGTGGAAGGGATCGGTTATCTATTTTGTTTTATATGGCGGCAGCTATATATTGCAACTATGGGCGCTCCCCCACCTGTCCGGCCTTCCTAACTTTCTTGTTGTTGCAATCTGCGGTTTCTTTATGCGGTTTGTGCCGGGGATTATGATGGGATACATCACGGTCAGGACGACGACGGTCAGCGAGTTTGTTGCCTCCATGAAGAAGCTGCATTTACCGGAGCAGATCATCATTCCTATGTCCGTGATATTCCGATTTTTCCCTACTGTTGTAGAAGAATATAATGCCATAGGGGACGCTATGAAAATGAGAGGAATCCGTTTTGGCGGGGGCAAAGCCAGTGCAATGCTGGAATACAGGCTTGTCCCTGTCATCATGTGTTCCGTCAAGATCGGGGAAGAATTAAATGCGGCAGCCCTGACAAGAGGATTGGGCGGTCCGGTCAAGAGGACAAACATCTGCGAGATCGGCTTTCATGTGCAGGATGTTTTTTTCCTGCTGCTATGTGTGGTGGCTTTTGCAATTCCTATTGTCACGATGATTACAGGGAGGTAGGCCTATGATCGAATGTAAAAAAGTTTCTTTTTCCTACCCTCCAAATGAAACTGACATTGGGGACAGGGAAGGACACGGAACATTAAGAAATATTGACCTGTCTATTAACGACGGGGATTTTGTACTGCTCTGCGGAACATCGGGCTGCGGTAAAACCACACTGACACGGCTGTTTAACGGACTGATTCCTCATTATTACGATGGAAAGCTGGAAGGCACTGTCATGCTTGATGGAGAAGATATGAGCGGGCTTTCCCTGTTTGATATATCAAAAAAAGTGGGTTCTGTTTTTCAGAATCCACGTTCTCAATTTTTTAATGTGGATACGACCAGCGAAATTGCCTTTGGATGTGAAAACCATGGATTGGAAGAAGCAGAAATCCGAAAGCGGGTAAAGCTGGTCTCAGAGCAGTTGAACCTTACAAATCTGCTGGACAGAAGTGTTTTCTCCCTTTCCGGTGGGGAAAAGCAAAAAATCGCCTGTGGATCTGCCGCCGCTGTGGAACCGGATGTATTTGTTTTGGACGAGCCATCTTCCAACCTTGACGCCTATTCCATCGCTGATTTTCGGAAACTGTTAAAAATATTGAAGTCACAGGGCAAAACAATTATTATTGCGGAGCACCGGCTCTACTATCTTTATGATCTGGCAGACAGGATCATATATTTAAGCGACGGGGAAATACAAGGGGATTATACTTTGCCGGAATTTCAGTTGATTCCGGCGGCGGAAAAAGCTAAAATGGGATTACGGCCTCTTGGCCTGGGTGAGTTTGCAGACATTGAGCCTGCCAGTCTACATTCAGGGCAGGGGATATGGAAACTGAACCACTTCCATTTCGCATACAAGAAACAGCCGGAAACGCTTTCTCTGGAAAATATAGAGCTTCCTGCCGGAAATGTAACGGCGGTCATCGGGCACAATGGAGCCGGAAAAACGACACTATCTCGTTGCTTATGCGGATTGGAAAAAAGATGTAAAGGTATCCTCGAAAAAGAAGGTACTTCCTATTCAAGCAAACAGCGGCTGAAGCTATGCTATATGGTCATGCAGGATGTAAATCATCAGCTTTTTACGGAGAGCGTTTTAGAGGAAGTCCTGTTAAGTATGCCGGGGAAAGATTCCGATGAATCGCCTGAAAATGTGGCAAAGGCAGAGGCTATCTTGACAGAAATGGATTTGCTCCCGTACAAAGCCTGCCATCCGATGGGGCTTTCGGGAGGGCAAAAACAACGTGTGGCGATTGCTTCTGCGATTGCCTCTGAACGTCCGGTTATACTATTTGACGAACCTACCAGCGGCCTTGATCTCTTTCACATGAGGCAGGTGGCCGATTCGGTCAAAGGACTTGCCGATTCAGGAAAAACCATTGTGATTGTGACCCATGATCCTGAATTTATACTCAGGTGCTGCAATTATGTGATCCATCTGGAAAACGGCAGATTGGAGGAAAGCTATTTCCTCCAGGATACGGAAGGACGGGAACGGTTATTTAATTTCTTTATGATGGAAGGAGGCGGCGGAAATCAAACTGTTTGATGGTAAAATAAACTGCGGCTCAAATGTTAAAAATGTCATTGAAACTGAGGATTGCGTTGTCCTGCAGCTTTTTGACGAGAGCGGCGAGGGAACCATGACAGCCCACAAAATTTTTGATGGCGCTTTTGTGATGTATAGCGATATGCACCTGAAAGAATGTACCTCCTACTTTCAGAGTAGTACGGACAGTTCGCTTCTCTATATAGACCATTGCAGGGAGGGACGGATCGAAAGCGAGATTGGCAATCATGCGTATAGCTATTTGCAAGAGAATGAGATGCGTGTGGATGACCGGCGTTCCCATTCGGGACGGTTCTGCTTTCCACTCTGCCACTATCATGGGATGACCCTGGGATTTGATCTGGACATTGCTGTGCCGGCGCTGAAAGACTTTTTTGGCGGATTTTCTGTTGATTTGTACGAGCTTCAAAAAAAGTATTGCAATGACAAGAAACCGTTTGTGATTCATAATGAGCCAGGAATTGAACATATTTTTTCAGAGCTTTACTTTGTCCCGCAGCAGATCAAAAGTGACTACTATAAAGTAAAAGCCCTGGAGCTGCTTTTATATCTGGACGCTTTGCAGTTTTCTGATTCCAAAGAAGATCGCCCTTATTTCTATAAAGGTCAGGTAGAAAAAATCAAAGCGATCCATGATCTTATTACGGCAAATTTGCAGGAGCATTACACGATGGATGAATTAGCTGAACGATTCCAGATTTCGTTGACGGGGATGAAAACCTGCTTTAAGGAAATATACGGAGATTCCATGTATTCCTATCTTCGCCGTTATCGGATGAACGTTGCTGCCACAATGCTCCGGCAGGATTCCAAAAAAGGAATTGCGGAAATTGCCGGAGCTGTGGGATATGAAAGCCCCAGTAAATTTGCAACAGCTTTCCGGCAGGTGATAGGGCAGACGCCGATGGAATATCGAAAATCTTTTTTCTAAACGGTGCATAAATGCCGTTTTGGAGAGGAAAGAAGAATTGAATACTGCTACAATGAGGATGGTTAGCAAAGACTACCCATCCTTTTTTCTTTGCTGACTAAAAAGAAGGAAGGTGATTGTAATGAAGCAGCAAAAAGATAATTGGGTGAAAATTCTGTTTTCCTTCGCCGCACCATGCAAGGGGGAAATGGCTCTTTCGGTATTCTGCGCCATTCTGAGCGTTGCAGGAGGGTTTATTCCTTTTTGGGCTGTATATGAAATCCTGCTGGCATTTATCAATCAGAATGTGACCCTGAATGGCATTCTGATTTGGTGTCTGGTTGGAGCAGCGGGCTACCTGCTGCGGGTTGCCTGCCATGGAATCTCTACGATCCTGGCGCATATTTCAGCCTATACCATTTTGGAAGGAATCCGGCTTAAAATTGCGGACCGGCTGATGAAAGCGCCTCTCGGCGAAGTGATGGGGCGGCGAATCGGCTATCTGAAAAATATCATCATGGATAAGGTGGAGGATTTAGAGCCGCCTTTGGCACACATGATCCCGGAATTGACTTCTAACCTCCTACTCCCTGTTGCAATTTTTACCTGGATGATGGTCATTGACTGGCGCATGGGATTGGCGGTTCTGATTGCTCCGGTGCTGGCCATGATTCCTATGTTTTTCCTTATGAGGAATTATAACAGTCAGTACGCCGCTTATATGGAGGCAAATAACCATGTCAACAGTATTATTATTGAGTATGTGGAAGGCATCGAGGTTGTAAAGGCTTTTAATCAAAGCACAAGCTCCTATGAAAAATTTGTTAATGCTGTCCAGTCGTTCAAAGAGTTTACCCTGGCATGGTTTAAGAGCACATGGAAAACGATGAACCTTATGATGGCGATTATGCCCACAACGCTACTGGGGGTTCTTCCTGTCGGCCTTCTGCTGGTACAGAATGGAAGTATTTCCCCCGCAGAGCTTGCAATGGGGATTATTCTTTCTCTCAGCATTGTTGGGCCGTTGATGAAAGCAACCACTTTCATTAACGAAGCAAAGTCTATGGAATATGCAGTAGAGGCGGCAAATGAACTTTTGAACCTGCCTGTACTGCCGGATTCAGGGAAAATCGTATCTATTCCTCACAATGATATTGCGTTGAAGCATGTAACCTTTTCCTATGACGGTTCCGAGCAAAATGAAGTGTTGCATGATGTGAACCTGGAATTGCCAGAGGGAAGTTTTACGGCACTTGTAGGACCGTCTGGCGGCGGTAAATCAACGATTGCCCGTCTGATTGCAAGGTTTTGGGACGTGACAGGCGGCAACATTACCATTGGGGGGAAGAATATCAAAGAGTTGTCTATACGCCAGCTTTCCGAACTGGTCAGTTTTGTGACGCAGGATAACTTCCTGTTTAATTGCTCCCTGAAAGAAAACATCCGTCTTGGAAATCCAAACGCCACAGATGAAGAAGTATATGCGGCGGCGAAAGCGGCCTGCTGTGATGAATTTATTGTGCGTTTGGACAAAGGATATGATACCCCTGCCGGTGATGCCGGAAAGAGGCTGTCCGGCGGCGAAAAACAGCGAATTGCGATTGCGAGGGCGATCCTAAAAAATGCCCCGATTGTTATTTTGGATGAAGCGACAGCATTTACTGACCCGCAGAACGAAGATAAAATTCAGAAATCTATCATGGCGTTATCAAAGGGTAAAACTCTTCTTGTGATCGCCCACCGCCTTTCCACCATTCAGAACGCAGATCAGATTGTCGTGTTGAAAAAAGGCCGGATTGTGGATTGCGGAAAGCAGGAAGAATTGTTGAAGCGGTGTCCGCTTTATGCGGATATGTGGAAAGCCCACATCGGGGCGAAGAATTGGTCTGTGAGTGAAAAGAAGGAGGTGGCCGCTCATGTTTAAGTCTATGAAACGGATCATTAAATGGGCGGGGAAATATAAGGGACGCCTCTATCTTGGCTCTGTTTTTTCCTTTTTCAGCAGCCTGTCTACGGCGATCCCTACAATGGCTGCCGCTTATGCCCTTGATAAAGCAATCGCAGCTTATTGGGCAGGCAACACAATAGAATCCTCCCTGATCTGGCAGACGCTTTGGATTATTGTTGGCTCGATTGCGCTTAACTTTCTACTCTCTTATTTGCGGGCGGTGTTGCAGGAAAGCATTGGTTATGAAGTAGCCGCAGGGCAGCGAATCCATTTAGGCGATGTGCTGAAAAGGGTTCCTCTGGGATATTTTTCTAAAAACAGCGTGGGCGATATTCTGACAGGTGTTACCACGGAGCTATCCACACTTGAATTGCAGGGAATGAAGATGGTTGACATCATCATCAACGGATATGCAAAGTTTATTGCAATTCTCCTGTGTTTCCTTTTCCTGAGTCCAGCCGCAGCAGTGATTTCTGTTGTCGGCGTTGCCTTTTCCTCATTGGCCTTACATGGTATCAGCAGGCATAGTGAAAAGACCGCTGCTATCACGCACCAGGCCATGGAGGATATGTCTGGCTCTGCGATTGAATATATCCGCGGGCTGTCCATCGTTAAATCGTTCGGACAGGAAGGGGCTTCTATCGAAAGTTTCCGCAAGGCAAATACGGATTTGAAAAATATTCATATCAAAGTAGAAAAAGGCTATACGCCATTTAACTGCTTGCATCTGTTCTCCTTAAAACTGGCATCTATGGGGATTGTGTTTATCTGTGCATGGCAGACACTTAACGGGCAAATGAGTCTTGCTTATTTCCTGATGTTTGTTCTGTTTTCTTTCGTAATCTTTGGAAGTGTGGAAAACATTAACGACGCGGCTCACATGCTGGGTCTTATAGATTCCGCTATGAATAAGCTGGAAGCTCTGGAAAATGCAGAATATATCGACCAAGACGGAAAAGATATTACACCGACCTCGTATGACATTACTTTTCAGGATGTATCCTTTGGTTACGATAAACGGACTGTATTGCATGATGTGAATTTCACGATTCCGCAGAATACCACAACAGCGATTGTAGGTCCCTCCGGGAGCGGCAAGTCTACCCTGTGTAGCCTGATTGCACGCTTTTATGATGTTGACGCCGGAAAAATCACTTTAGGAGAAACAGATATTCGAGAATTTACCTGTGACAGCTTACTAAAAAATATCAGTATGGTGTTCCAGAATGTATATCTGTTCCGGGATACAATCCGTAACAATATCAAATTCGGCAGCCCGGACGCTTCGGAGGAACAGATGATTGCCGCTGCAAAAGAAGCGCGCTGCCATGACTTTATTATGGCCTTGCCAGATGGATATGATACCGTCATTGGTGAGGGCGGTTCTTCTCTTTCCGGCGGTGAAAAGCAGCGGATTTCGATTGCCAGAGCCATGCTGAAAGATGCGCCGATTGTCATTTTGGACGAGGCCACGGCCAGCATTGACCCAGAGAATGAGCATTTGATTCAAGAGGCTATTTCCGCACTGACACATGGTAAAACAATCATAACGATTGCCCATAGACTGGCGACGATTGAAAATGCGGATCAAATTCTTGTCATTGATGGTGGAACCGTCGTGCAGAAAGGAACCCATAAGGAATTGCTGGCTCAAAGGGGAACCTATCAGGAATTTATTAAGATTCGGGAACAGGCTGAGGGCTGGAGGATTCAACAATAAGCATAAAGGAGGAACTGATGAAGATTCATGCGTCTGGGGAGGATTATCTGGAGGCTATCCTTGTTCTACAAAAGAAAATGGGCATGGTCCGCTCCATTGACCTTGCCCGGCACATGGGCTTTAGCAAACCGAGTATCAGCCATGCGGTAGGCGTTTTGAAAAATGGAGGTTTTCTGACCGTGGATGATGATGGGTTCCTTCATCTGACCGTCATAGGTCGGGAGATTGCCGAGAAAATCTATGAACGCCATTTGTTTTTTATGGAGCAGTTTATCGCTGCTGGCGTCGATCAGGAAACAGCGGAACAAGACGCCTGCCGGATTGAACACGCCATCAGTGATACATCTTTCCGAAAGCTGAAGGAGAAAGTACAAGGAACCGATTAGCGCACATCGGCTCCGCTCTGCATAATAAGTTATCTGCCCCGTCCGGGGAAAGAAAAAAACCGTTGACTGGGGCAGATAATTTCGTGCGCTATTTTAAGGTTTGAACTCAATCGGCGGTTTTGAAGGACAATTTCAGAGCCGCCGTTTCTTTGCGTTTACACAAACCAATGACGACTTGCAGGGACACGGTAGCCGATTGGAGGTTATTTTGCCGTGTCCCGTTTGCTTTTTCAAAGCTCACATGATCTACATCAGTTAAAAAAAGCATTGCTCCTCCTCCGGGCAAGTATAACATTGCATCGGCATTATCGTTCCATGTAATTCAGTATAATAATGGCTGTTCTTGGCGCGCCAGTTTTCCCTCACGGAAATCTGGCGTTTTTTGTTGCCATTTTTTCGGAGATGACCCGGTTGTCTGCCGGTGTCGGTCTCCGCCTCCATTCGATTCACCCGTCAATCACCCGTGAATCGAAATGGAGGTACATAATGAAGAAAATTAACCTTCGGGAACTTTATCCTGATGTTTATACAACAGACTTTTTTGTAGATGTGACAGAGGAAGTAATGGAGACTATTCGAGCAGCTGAACGTGCGGAGGCTGCTTATGACCGGAAGATGTATCGCTATAAGGCGTACTACTCCCTGGACTGCGACAACGGCATTGAAAATGCGATTCTGATGAAGCCCCAGACACCGGAGATGCTTCTGGAGGAAAAACAGTTTCAGGAGCAGGTCTATGCCGCTGTGATGAAGCTGCCGGAGAAACAGGCAAAGCGAATTTATGCCCGATACTATCTGGGAATGACGGTAAATGAAATTGCCGAAGTAGAAGGTGTAGACCCAAGCCGTGTCCGAGACAGTATCCGCCGTGGATTAAAGCAGCTTGTAAAATATTTTTGATAAAATTTCATTTGATGCGCCTGTTTTTTGCCTTTTTTGTCAGTGTTAATAAGAAGGACAAGTTTTCCTCCTTCATCAGTACATATGGCACAGTTATGAAAAGAGGTGTCCTATATTATAGGACCAGAATCAAAGACGCGAATGGTAAGCTCGTAGCTATCTACGCAAAAACACCTGAAGAACTATACAACAAAGAAACGCTTGCGTTGGAACAGATTGAGAATGCCACTTTTCATCGGAAAACGCCCACAGTTGCAGAGTATTGTGAAAAGTGGCTGCTGATGCAGTCGGTTCATGTACGAGCTACTACTTTGACGGATTACACCTCAAAGGTTAGGCGGCATATTATAGCGGAATTGGGAGATAAACGGATGGGTGAGGTTAGCCTGGATGATATTCAGCTTGCCCTTGTTCCGGTTTCCAAAAAATCTGCATCGGTTTATAAATCTGTGGTAATCCTTTACAAATCTATCTTTCGCGCAGCGATGGAAAGCAGGATTATTGACCACAACCCAACGATTTATCTGACAACAAAAGGTGGCGGTGTTCCACAAGAGGATCGTCAGGCTTTGACAGATGAACAGGTGGAGCGCCTTTTGGATGCTATCCGAGATTTGCCGCCTTATGTCTTTGTCATGATTGGTTTATATGCAGGGCTACGCCGGGAAGAAATTCTTGCTCTGCAATGGGATTCAGTATATCTGGATACAGATACTCCATATCTGACGGTAAGACGGGCATGGCACACCGAACATAACAGACCGGTGATTTCGGATGAATTGAAAACCAAGGCTGCGGAGAGAAATATCCCCCTTCCTGTTTGCTTGGCTGAGTGTTTGAAAGCAGCAAAGGAAACTTCGACTTCGGAGTACGTGGTTTCAAACCGGGATGGCGAACCGCTGTCCTACACGCAGTTTAAGCGACTTTGGCAGTATATTGTTACGAGGACGGTCAAGGAGCGGAGCTATTATCGGTATGAAGATGGAAAAAGAGTAAAGCATACTGTCACACCTGTCTTGGGAGAAAAGGCTGCTCATAACGGAAAAGTGGTTTACAGTCTGGACTTTGAAGTAACACCCCATCAGCTGCGGCATACTTACATTACCAATCTCATTCATGCATCGGTAGATCCCAAAACGGTTCAATACCTGGCAGGCCATGAAAGCAGCAAGATTACCATGGACATTTATGCAAAGGTTAAGTACAATAGACCAGATGAGCTGGTCAGATCAATGAACTGTGCGTTTGCAAGCTGGGATGCAGCACAGTAATAACAAATAGGAAATGAAGCAGGAGCGAGGCAAGGATGTCTCGCTCTTTGTTTTACCTCAGCCGTATCTTTGATTAAATCGAGGCTTTCTGATAAAAAGAGAGTGTAGATACGGAGACTACACATTATCAAGAAAGGACGATCAAAGATGGCAAAAAAGAAAACACAGATCCCGAAGTACGGGACCATTACATTGAAAGGAATCCAGTATTACAGAACCAGGATTACGGATGCAGATGGCAAAGAGTTGAGTTTGTATGCCGCAACTTGTGAAGAATTGTATGAGAAGCAGTTAGAGGCCCGGAAGCAGGTGGAAGAAATTATCTTTCACCGGCAGCACCCGACAGTAGCCGAGTATGGAGAGAAGTGGCTGCTGATGCAGTCGGCAAAGGTGTCTGCGTCTACACTCAGAGGTTATACGAGGGATATGACAAACTATATCATAAAACCTCTGGGAGAGATGTATATGGAAGAAGTGACCGCTGACGATATTCGGCTGGCGCTTGTTCCATTGTCAAAGAAATCGGAAGGCTTATACAATAAGGTCAATATGCTACTCAAGTGCATTTTTTATGCGGCAGAGAGAAACCAAATTCTTGAACACAATCCCTGTGCGGGAATATCCGGTAAAGGCGGAAAACCGACAAAAAAGAAGGAGGCATTGACAGATCAGCAGGTAGCCGTGCTTCTGGATACAGTCAAGGGACTTCCTCCATATTTGTTTATTATGCTCGGTTTGTATTCCGGTCTGCGTCGGGAAGAAATTCTTGCACTGCAATGGGATTGTGTATTTCTGGACGAGGATACACCTTATCTATCGGTGAGGCGGGCATGGCGTACAGAGCATAACAGACCCGTGATTTCTACGGTGCTAAAGACTCCGGCGGCAAAAAGGGATATTCCGATACCGAAGTGTTTGGTGGATTGTCTGAGAGAAACAAAAGAAAATTCCATATCAGATTATGTGATTGCTGACAGCAAAGGGGAGCCGCTGGCTGCTTCGCAGTTTCAAAGAGTGTGGCAGTATGTCGTTGTCCGCTCCACTAAGCCCCGGAACTATTATAAGTATGTGAATGGGCAGAGCATCAAATACACGGTTACCCCAACGCTGGGCATGACCCAGAAAAATCAACCCCAAATCAGATATACGCTGGACTTTGATGTAACCCCGCATCAGCTGCGGCACACTTACATTACCAATCTTCTCTATGCTGGTGTTGATCCAAAGACCGTCCAATACCTTGCCGGACACGAAAACAGCAAAACAACTATGGACATCTATGCAAAAGTGAAGTACAATAAACCAGAGGAGTTGTTTGGGGTAGTAAATGGTGCGTTTCATCAGGCTATTGCTGAATGAAAAAAGGCCGTTTTTTATGGTCCGCACACCGGATAACTGAGAAGCAGAAAGCCGGAAAAGCCCGGAATATCAAGGAAAAACAGCTCAAAAACTCGCGCAATACGGTCTCAAAGCAGCTCGTCGCGCTCCGCAGTTCAGCAAGCGATAATTCAACCGAATATCGAAAAAGAGCAACAGACCCCGAAAATCCTGTATTTTCGGGGTTTTCTTTATATTCTGAAAATCTATCAGACACCTTCAAAACACACGAAAATGTTCCGGTAACTAACAGGTAACACATAGAAATGTGCCTATCGCAGAGATTGCTAAAGCAATTGGAAAGGATGCATAATATATAAGAATTGGCATACAACAAGGAATATTAAAATTTGGAACAGCAATGAAAGTTGGAAATTCAAGAGAATATAGTTATTATTGTCCAGATAAGAAGGTGTGGGAAGAGACAGGATACTTTAATAAAAATATGTGATACTATTTTTGTGTAAGAACTGTGATATATGTACATAATGAGAAGATGAAGAAATAGATGTAAATTTAATAGCCAGGAAAATCAAAGGGGGATATGCGTTAAAAACGCGAGAAAACTAATAGGGATTTGACTATAATTCAGATTTACATGAAAGGGGATTTGCGTTATAATTGTGGCGGAAATGTGGATTTATGCATGGATAAACCAGTTTTTAAAAGAAAAATATACGATGAAATATATGAGTGGAAAGAGAACAGAAGCGATAAATATGCACTCTTGATAAAGGGAGCAAGACGAGTTGGTAAATCAACTATTGCAGAGGAATTTGCAAAAAAGAGTTTAAATCGTATATTCTCATTGACTTTGCTCATACAAGTAAGGCAATTAAATATCTCGTTTCGGATGGAAGATATAAGTATATTGAAACAGGCTCTTTATTATCAATAAAAAAGAATACAAAGGATATTTTGATTCCAAGCGAAGAACATAAAATATCTATGTTTCCTATGGATTTTGAGGAGTTCTTATGGGCAATAGGAGATGAGGTATCAGCGGAAACAATAAGGTATCTTATAAAGAATAAAAAGGCTGCAGGGAATGCAATGCATAGAAACCTGATGCGGACATTCAGATTGTATATGCTTGTTGGTGGAATGCCACAGTCCATAGAAACGTATATAGAGAAAAACAATTTGCAATTGGTTGATGAAACTAAAAGAGAAATTGTAGATTTATATGAAGAAGACTTTGTGAAGATAGATGGAACTGGTCTTGCTGGTGATATTTATGATGCCATACCTGCTAACCTTAGTGGTAATGCATCAAGATATATTCTGTCAAGTGCAAGAGAGGGGATTCGCTCTGAGAAAGTAAGAAAACTGATTCCTGATATGCTCAGTTCGTACACTGTAAATATTGCATATCACGCTAATAATCCTGATGTAGGAATGTCGTTGGAAAAAGGATGCAGGACGATATAAATTGTTTAATTCGGATGTTGGTTTATTTATAACTTTGGCATTTAAGGATAAAAAATATACGGAGAATATTATTTATAATAAGTTACTTTCGGACAAACTAGATGTAAATTTAGGATATGTCTATGAAAATGTTGTGGCACAGATGCTAATAGCAAAAGGTAATAATTTGTTTTATTACACGATGAAAAGTGAAACTTCAAATCATTTGTATGAGATTGATTTTTTAACTTCTGTTAAAGATAAGATATGTCCATTAGAGGTGAAATCCGGTAATTATAGAACGCATAAATCACTTGATGTATTTTGCAACAAGTTTAGTAATCGTATAGGTAGCAAATATGTTGTTCATACAAAAGATTACAAATGGGAAAACGGAATTTATTATATTCCAATGTATATGGTACCATTTTTATAAAGATTTTTTAGAAACGTATATATTCATCAGGCAGCAAGTGGTTAAAGACGTAGAATAATAAACTTTTAACGGAGACACGCAGCTTTAAAATTTGTATATAGATGAATAAAATGCAGTGTATGAGGAGAATGTAATGAGAATATCAGATATTATGAGATTAGGAAAGTCTGCCATTATTTTTGCCACTATTGTAGTGGCTTTTTTGGCAATAATCTGGCTTTTAGGCTACAAAATGATTTATAAAAAAATATTGCATGGTAAAAAACAGATTTCAATTGGCAGAATAGGACTGGTGTGTGTACTTGCAGTATACATTGTTGTTGTCCTTTATGTGACATTGCTAAGAGGAGGTATTGGTTTTGGTGGATTTGAGTACCGGGCTAACTTTAAACCATTTTCTTCGTACAAAGAGGCCTGGTACAATTTTAGTGCACAGGAATGGAGAAATCTGATACTTAATATATGTATGTTCGTGCCGTTTGGATTTTTACTACCAATTTGTTTTGGAAAGATTAAAAGAGCGTGGAAAATATATTTGTGCGGGTTTGGGTTTGCACTGTTTATAGAGGTTGTGCAGCTTATCACGGGACGAGGTGTATTTGAAACTGACGATATCATAAATAATACGATAGGTGCAATGATCGGATATGGATTATTTTCGGTTGCAAGACTGATATTTGTGGCAGTCTGTTCAAGGAAGAAAGTCCAAGATAATACAAATGAAGTCAGTGGAGTGGCACATGATGAAAATGTTTGTGAAAGACAGAACATTTCCATAAGAAAATGTCTGGTGGCACAGCTTCCGCTTGCGTTTACAATTATAGCTTTTGCAGCTGTTTTTATTGTATACAATAGTATGGAATATGGTAATCTTTCAATCGATAATATTTCAAATCAAAATGTGGATGTCTCGATGGCAGATGGTGTGAGTCTGGCAGATGAGGCAGATCCGCTTGATGTATACACAATTCACAGGGCTACAGAAGATGAGGCGAGGGAGCTTGCCGACGGGTACTTTTCAAAGTATGGTGTTTTAATAGATGACTCAAAAACAGACATATATGATGATACTATTATTTTTTACAGTACCAGCCTTGATGATGAGGGCAGTAACCTGAGTATCTGGTGCGATTACGAAGGACCAACAGTAAGTTTCACGGATTTTTCAAATATAGATGATGAAAATTCGTATGCTGACGCTGGACTTTCAGAGGAATTTGTCAGAGAAAAGCTGGAAAATCTAGGAGTGGTTATTCCCGAAAACGCAGTTTTTGCACCAATCGAGGAATATGATGCAGGAAACTATAGGTTTACAAACGATGGAGAAATTCTTGACGATGGCTTGTATTATAAGGGAACGATAGAATGTTGTATTAATTCGTCAGGTAAAATTGCAAATTTCAGAGACTCCATGATAAAATATACGCCTTATAAAAAGGTAGATGTTATTTCAGAAAAAGAGGCTTATGACAGGCTATGTGCAGGAAAATTTTATTTCCCGGATTATGATAAAGATGAACACTTATCTGATTTAGTTGTAAAATCAGTGAAGATAAGTTACACACCGGATTCGAAGGGATATTATCGTCCGGTTTATGAGTTTGTGGCAAATGCAAATCAGGATACAGGCAAGAGAGAAATAAGTATAATGGTAGATGCTATGGAAATTTAGGGAGGAATAACTTACAAAAATTAACTGACAGCTGCATTAGGTCTGGTAAAAAATAAAAAAACTCCCCTGACAGAAAATCGCCCAGACCGTGAGGTCTGAGCGATTTTTTGGTATAATTAATTATGCTA
>OHZC01000346.1_pt1 | contig 16180 bp, 16 predicted proteins | sample 1580361 | NCBI WGS metagenome assembly OHZC01 (sample SAMEA3882532, study PRJEB24775) | human gut metagenome | biome: human-associated habitat; feature: intestine environment; material: feces | place: Netherlands | collected 2009/2010
TATTTTGCGTTCGGTTGTAATTGTCTGTTTTTTATCCATTAGAAAAACCTCCTTTCTGCCGTTGTGCGGCTCAAAAAATGTTATGGAAAATGAAAAATGCCGCCGTTATTCTTCGGCGGCTGCGTCCTCGTCGGACAAATCTATTTCGTATATGTCAAAGGCTTCATCGGGCTTTACGATTGCCGGACGGGTAGACATATACCGTTCCACGTCAAAAGCGTTTCTTTTGTCGAAGTCGGAAAGGTATTTGTAGTTCGGGTGTTTCGTGATGTCGTATTTGTCGCTTAAAAAGGGACGCACACCGCGTAGCTGCAAAATACATTTCCCACCGTCCATAACTGCTATTTCGTCCTGTGTCATCAGCTCTTTGCCACAATGTCAAGTGATGAATTCAAAAATGGGCAAAAAAATAACCTCTCCCGATTAAGAGAGAGGTTAAGGAAGTTCTATTTTTATTTAATAGTTTTTAATGCAGATTCAAGAACTTCTCCACGAGCAATTCTACCTTTTCTACTTGTTGTCCCTTGATATATATAGCTATAAAAATCGCTATACTTTCCGGTTTTCCCTTCATTTTTATCTTTCATTATTTTCTTTTCTAATGATATTAATGCATCCCTTGCCTTTTCTAATTCAGGAAGGTCTGTATTATTTGTATATACTTTGAACATCAATTCTGCAATTAAAGTGAACATACAAGATTTTCTGTACCAAAACGAATCAACCGGTAAATGCAGGTCTTTTATATAGCCCAGAATATCTTTAAAGTCATTATACATTTTATCTTTATTTGGATATTCATCTTCGTATTTCTTTATCATGTTTTCTACTTCTTTATTACCGGTAAAATATCCACCCAATTCAATAGTTGCCATAAGGAGTGTCACAAACTCTAAGTCTTTCATTCTTGAAATTTCTGTTTCGCTTAGAATATCTAAATCCCCCAACAACTTTGTATCGACTATTTTCTTTGCAGTTGAAATAAATTCACCTTCATATAGTGCGTTGTTTATTTCCATTGCGTTAAGGGCATATTGCACAGAATTTATACGATTGAAAATTTCCTTTATTTTATCAAGAGAAATTCTCCCCAATGCACGTACTACTACCGGATAATCCAAAAAATCCTGCTTTTCCTCTTCTGTTAACTGATTAAAACGTTTTGTGTTTTTTAATACTAACTCCTCATCGTTTGTAATATATTGGTAAATAGTGTTCATACGCTGTTGTCCATCAACCACCAGAGTTTTAGACTTCATATTTTCAAGATCAATTTCTCCATCTGATAGATATATTTCTGGAAAAGGAAGTCCCATTAAAATTGTTTGAATAAAATTCTCTTTGTGTTTGTTATTCCAAACCAATTTTCTTTGAAATGAGGGCTGCAAAACCAAACTTCCATCCCTCATCATCTGATATAACTCTAAAATACTTTTATTGGTTGCTATACCAATTTTTTTATATTTTTCCATTTTTCAATTCCTCCCGCAACTCTCTTATATTCTTTTCGTGATATTTTTTAAAAAAATACTCATTTTTGTATATGGCAGCAGCTACTTTTCTTTTATCATATTCTTTATAGGAGATTTTATTAAAGAAATCAAACCATTCATTTTTTCCTCTAAACTTAAACGGGAACAAATCTGGTCTTAGCCATCCCTTGAAAAAATATTGCAAAAACTTTCTGTATAATTTATCCTCTTCCTCAGTACGGCTTTTAAGATTAACATTAAATTCAAACAATCGCTCCCAGTAGTTATCAAACAACTCTTCATCAATAATTGCCACATCAATATCTGACTCGTCTTGAATTTCACGAAATCTTTTTTGAGGAGCTATACTAAATCCCAACTTTGCCGAACCTACTACGATAATATTATTTTTGCTCTGCACTGGAAATTGTGAGGAGATATCTTTTTTTAAATTATAATACTTTTGCTCATGATCATTGAATATTACTGGTATTCCAAAACAAATATATTTCTCAACCAGTTCTTCATCGGTATAATCTTCATTTTTTAATTCTTGAATAAATTCTTCTTTTGTTATCATCTTCATTATCTCCAATTTTACATTAAGCAAAATCATAGCTGCATTTTATATACAAAAAAATTTTATTTGCTTAATCATGCTCCATCATAGATATCTGCCCCACAAAATTGTAAACAATCCTGACTTCCTGCACCTTCTGACCATCAATCTTCTTGACCTCGCCCACCAGAATTCGGCTGATAAGCCGGTTCAAAATGGCTTCGTCCAATTCCTGAATAGTGGCGTACTGTCGGATTTCCTGAATGAACGTTCGCACATCGCTTTCCTGTTCATCAGACCGGCGCATCATCAGCATCAGGTCTTGCAGGCGCTTCTGGTTCGATTCCTGTTCCTGCTCCAGAGCGGCAGTCAGCTTCATAAACCGCTGTTCAGTCAGGATGCCTTTCGCCTTATCCGTGTAAAGGTTCAGGAACATCTCGTCAATTTCCTGATTCCTGGCTTCCAGCCGGTCACGTTCTTTTTGTGTCTGGGCAATATCCACCATGTACCGGCGTTCCATCCGGCTACTCAAACGCTGGTAAAAGGAATCCGCATCTTTGAGTGCCTGCGCTGCCAAATCCTGAATATCTTTCAAAACAAGGTTGTACAAATCCCTTGCTTCAATTTTGTGGCTGGTACAAGCGTTTTTACCCAGCCGGTTGTAGGTCTGGCAGATATAGTACGCCTTGTCAATCGGCGCCCGCTGTTCGCCAGTAAAGCGGTTTTTGCCAGTTCTGCCGACCTTTTCATAACGTGCCTGCATGGATTTTCCGCAGGTGGCACAGTAGATAAGCCCGTGAAACAGGTTATAGAACGGGCAAGCGTTGCCTTTCATAATAGGCGGCCTGCGGTCAATGATTTCCTGTACCTGTTCCCATTCTTCCGGGGAAACAATGGCTTCATGGCAATTCTCAATAATCTCCCAATCCTCACGGGGGATAATGTCATAAGTATTGGAGCGGATGCCTTTCTGGTGTGTCCGGCAGACCAGATGTGCGCCCTTGTAAAAAGGGTTCCGCAGAATACGATTGATTCTTGCGCTGCCCCATGAATAATAATTGACATCGCAGTCGATGTTGCCTTTAATCCGTGTAATGGGGACTTTATCCTCCATCAGCTGCTTGGCAATCCGCATACAGCCCCAGCCATCCAGCGCCATATCATAAATCTTTCGGATTACCGGCGCTGTTTCCGGGTCAAGGATTAAATGCCCTTTGTCATCCGGGTCACGCATCAGACCGAGGGGTGGTTGACCACCGCAGAACTTACCCTGCCGGGAACGGGTCATACGCCCAGCCAGAACTTTCTTGGAAATATCCCGGCTGTACATATCGTTTAGGATATTCTTAAAGGGTGTGATGTCCATTTCCTGACGGGTCAGGCTGTCCACTCCATCCGTAATGGCGATATACCGAACATTGTGCTTGGGGAAGAAGATTTCAATATAGCTGCCAGCTTCAATATAATTTCTTCCCAGTCTGGACAAGTCTTTTGTGATGACGCAACCAATTTTACCAGCTTCAATATCAGCAATCATACGCTGAAAAGAAGGACGATTGAAATTGCGTCCTGTATAACCATCGTCTACATAATACTCATACTGGAACATTCCATTTTTCTCTGCAAAGTCCCGAAGCATGATTTTTTGATTGCTGATGCTCATGCTCTCGTTATCACCACCATCATCCAAAGAAATGCGGCAATAGAGAGCTGTGATTTTCTGGTTTTCTTGTTTTTTCCTGCTCATAGTAAACTCCTTCTATGAACAGGGACACGATAGTTATATTATACCATGTCCCTGTTACAAACTCAAATAGTCTTTAAGCCGCTTTCTGTTCTATTTCGTGATTTTCCAGCCATTTTTCAAACTGTTCACAGGTCTGGCGCTCGATTACCTGTTCAAAGGCTTCCTGCATGGTTTTCTCGCCGGAAAACTCCCGCACCACGATAAACTGCACTTTTTTATTTTTGCTTTTCTCCATAGGCTACCTCCATAGAAAATGCCAGACAGGGGATACTGGCAACGAAGTCCGGCAACAGACCTCAAAAAACCTGTAAACAATCGTCTGGCTTGTGATTCTTACTTTTCATCTTTTCTTATAAAATCTTGTTGCTTTCGTTGTCAAAGTATTATAAAAGGGAAGAAAATAACTGAAAACGCTGTATTGATGGGCTTTCTCCACATCTTTACCCCTGTTTTCCCGGCAACAAAGTCAGCAACCAAAAGGCAACTACCCCTGCAACAAACCACGTGAATCAAGCAATCCACTCCTTTGGCAGTTCCAGCTGACGGACTTCTTCCTCGGTCAGTTCCACAAATCCATCTTTGTTGTCGGGCAGTTCGTTGCAGGAAGGTATCCGTTCCCAGCCACGCTGCCGACCATATCCTGCAAACATCCGTGGATTAGAAAAAGCCTTCCAGCCAGTCACAGCTGTGTTCATGATCTCATTGATACTGTGCAGCTGCCAGCGTTTTGGTTCCTCAAAGGTATGTCCCAGCGCTTCCTTGAACAGCTGTTTGGAACAAACCTGATTCCCGCTGTAATGCTCCAGAAACCCCTGAATCTGTCCGGCTTCGGTGTCCTCCGGCATAAAATCCCGCTGTACCTCTATCAGCCTGTTCTGTATCTCCTTGGAAAACTTCATGGAATACTCACCGCTGCGGTAAATCATCATAGCCTCTGCCCAAACCTGCATGATATATTCTCTGGAAGCAGCTTCATTTTTCAGGATATGAACCTCTGCGCTTTCCGGATAGACCATGATGGGAAGAAAGCGCCGGTTTCCGGCTCTGTCCAGCGGGAGAAAATCCAGTGTGTTGGAGGAACCGCCGAACACACTCTGACGCAGCCGGTCTTTTGGATAAGTGTCATAGGGTGTTCGGTAGGTTTCCTTTTGACGGCTGATAAATGACCGGATTTCCTCAATGCTCTTGGCGTTGCTGGTAGCAAGCATTTCGGACATTTCAATAATCCAGTGTCCTTGCAATTTTACATAAACTTTATCATCATCCATCTTTTTTAAGTCATCTGAAAACCACTCATCCTGTATTGCCAGAAAGCGAAAAAATGTAGATTTTCCGGCTCCCTGACCGCCCACCAGACAGAGCATCTCATCATACTTACAGCCCGGATGGAATACTCGGCGGATCGCTCCCAACAGAAAGTGCTTGAGCATTTCCTCCACATAATCGCTTTCCTCTGCACCGAGAAAATGATGCAGGCAGGAGCGTATTCGAGGTTGTCCATCCCATGCCAGACTGTTCAGTATATCCCGAATCGGATGGTAGCAGTTTTCGTTTGCCACAATGGTGAGCGCAGCCAGCAGTTTCTTCTCACTGGTCAGACAATAATTCTGCTCAAAGTAGAGAAGAAGATATTTTACATCAATATCGGTCAGCGCATTGGTAGTTCTGTGCCATCCTAAAGCCCGGACAATATCAATCTGCTCTGTCAAAAGATTTAAGCGAATGGAATCATGCAGAAGCGGATCACAACAAAATACTGTTTTAAAATTCTCAATGGTGTTGGCTGGTTTTCCTTTTTCCGTTGTCATAAGGATTTCCCGTACACCTGCAACATCCGCTGCATCACACTGGGGATTTGAGATAAAAGTTGAAGATTCATTGGACACGATTTCACCTCCCAAAACATAACAGGCACCCAATTTCTTTCAAAATCAGATGCCCGTCAAAGTTCCATATTCTGTTTTTTCTGTTTCTCCTGTGCCTGCTTTTCACTGTCTTTTTTCCGTTGCTCCTCCATTCCTCGACGCAGCGCTTCCACAATGGAAGGCTTTGTCTGTTTTTTGATTTCTTCTGTGACAGCTTGTTTCTTATCCGCATGAAGCAGCGCAGCCTTCATTTTTTCCAGTGTGGACTGCATCGCTTTTCGGATTTTGCCAATCACACCATCCAGCCTTGCCACCGCATAGTCCCGTTCCTTTTTCGGCGCTTTTCGCTCTGGGGATTGCAGCCATGCTTTGGTGTCCTCGATCATAGCAATATCTTCCTGGTGGGTCATGTTTTTTACCTCGTCGGTTATCAGTTCCACTGCCTTGTCATACGCAACGCTGGATACCTCATCAATTAGACTGTCCACATCCTCAATTTTCAGGGTCAGCTCCTCCAGCTTCTGTTCCTGCCGGGCAAGTTTTTCTTTCTGCTTCATCAGAATATAATCCTGCTTTTCCAGATACAACCGACCGCCATAAGAAGGTTCCCGTTCAAAATGCAAGTCATGCTTCTCTGCAATCTCAAACAGCAGTTCCCGACAGATTGCATCAAAAGTCTGTTTCCGGTTATTGTGTTTTCCTTTTGGCTTATCCGGATGGGGAAGCGGTATCCCCAATTCCTCCAACGCTTTTTCCTGCTGGGGACACAGTTCTCCATACTGGTTTTTCGCATCAAACACATGGCGCTCCTGAATATGTGGAGTTCCCTCATCCATGTGCAGTGCCCAGTCCAGAATGTGAACATGAGAGCCGAACCGTTCTTCAAACTCCTGGTAAAATTCCATAACTACCTTTAACAAATCTTCTGCGGAAGCGTGTTCGTCCATCGTGCCCATCTGATAAATGGTTTCCTCCGGACAAGTTTTTTTATTTTTCAGCAAATCTTCAACGGTGCGGTTACGCTCAGTGTGCCTTGCCTTTTCGTTTCGTGCATTTTGAGCATCCACATAATCGCCATAATGCTCGACATAGTAAAGTTTCTCAATCTCCTCAAAGCTGAAATCTTCCTCACCTGGGTTTTCTCGAAATTCCACAGATTTAATGCCGGTATAACAGTCCCAATAAACATTTTTCTTAGTCATTTCCGGATTGATGTGTTCGCTGTGTTCCACATCAAAACGCCGGTCATTATGCTTTGGATTATAGGTTCCGTTTTTTCCGGCTCTGCCATTGTGTCGTGTCAGTTTCAATTCTTTTCCCTCCAATCTTTGTGGAATTGCCCCGAAGGGGAGCAGCGGCGAAGCCGCTAAACCTGCGAATTTTGCGGCAGGTACTACCCAATACGAATTGTCGCAAGGCAACAATTCTCCTTGGGCAAGGCGTTTCACCCTTGACCCGATGGGGCTGGCTGCCCTCAACCCGCCAATGGGCGTTGCCCCTTGACCCCAACAAGGCGCTGCACCCCTGTACCCAGCACAAAGGGATTGCATCCCTCTGTACTCCCGCCCGAAAAAGCTGACTGTCAAAAACATAGCCAGTCAGCTTTTCCGATTTTTAAAGAAAGCTCCATAGTCGCTTTCTTCAAAAAGAAAAACCGATGCATTTCTCTTTTACGAAAAACACATCGGTTCTTTGCACAAACCTTTATAGCGTGATTTTGTTATGGTATCATTCCGGCAGGCTCAGGAAACCTTGCAGCAATGCACCAGGGAACTGAAACTTTTTCTCTGTCTCTCCAAACACTACAACAATTAAACCACCTTGGATTTCTTTTACCGTTCCCATGCCGAATGCTTTATGCCGAAGCTGACCGCCAAGCACAACACGGGACAAATCTACCTGTTTTTGAGATGCAACTTCTGCCGGTTTTGGCGTTGGTGGAGTGTAGCGTGGCTTTTCCAAATGCTGCCCATACACAGCCGGCCTTTCTGCAATCTTCTGTGAATGCCGCTTGTCTTTTTCGGGCTGATCCATGTCCCTGACAGCTTCCGCAAAATCCAGAAACGGCTTTTCCGGCAAATCAAAATCATCTACCGAGGGAATTGGCGCTTCCATCGAAGCCTGTTGCAGAGCGAACATACTGTTATAGTCAGCATCTGTGATAACCGTATCCCAACCGCCACGATTTTCGCCTTCGTGCCGGTCTATGCCGGTATAGCTCAGGCTGGCATCTTCGTATCTCTTGAACTTATAAACGGCATCGTTCATCAGCGAATCATTAAACACACCGAGAGATACCAGCAACTCAAAATCTTTGACATCCAGACCCGTTACTTTCTTAAAAAGCCCCGGCTCCAGCTGTGTGATGACATCCTTCAAACAGCGCTCCCGGTAATCAGTCAGATACATGAAAACCGGAATACGGGTGGCGAACTTAATCAGCTTCTCCTGAATCTGTTTGCGTTTGGATTTATACTCTTTTTCTTCCTCACTCAGCTCCTTTTTCTCTTTGGAAGTAAGTTTTTCTGTGCCCTCTTTCTTCGCCTTTTTTACGGCTTCGGACTTATTGATAATGGTCTTTATATCCTCATTCAGACTACGGAAGCCTTCAATTTTCATCAGAGCATCCATCGCCGCCGGACTTGCCATTAAACGGGAAAGGGTATCGTTGTCCACATTGACAAGCAGCGCACTTTCCCAGCGTTTGGCAAGCAAGGTGGCAGATGTACCTGCCATAGCAATGTCCAGAACCTCACCTGCATCAATCTGCCGCATGGTGCTGCCATCATAGGCAATGACCGGCAGAAAATTGATGAACTCCGCCACTTTCTTTTCCGGGTTGCCTTCGTCAATGTTCAGGCGGCAGCTGTAGTCAGAAATCTGCTTGAGCGCCCGGTCGAGAGCAAAGTCAAACACATAACATTCCTGCTTGACAATTTCCTTTTTGCCGCCGTCTGTCGTGATTTCCCACGGACTCTGCACCCGGAACGCTGCCTGAAAATAGGTTTCTGGGCTGGACAGATTCCGAAGCATAAAAATGCCTGTCCACGGCTTGACGGTAACACCTGTTGTCAGCTTACCGCAGGAGAGAGTGATTGTCTTGCTCTCCAATGGGTCACGCATGGATTTTTGCACCGGCTCCAGAGCCGCTGCACCAATTCCAGCGCCCGTACCTGCACAAACATTGATGGTGTAATCATGATAGAAAGTATTCTGCTTCTGCATCAATAGATTTTTCATCGCATAGCAGGAAGCCACATTGGGGAGAAACCAAAGTGTATGCTGCAACACATTCAGCAGGCGTACATCGGCATACGGCATGGCAGGTTTTTTTGCTCCCAGCTTCAAATCATCCACACTGGTTTCCAGATAAGCACCCCGAATCAGATCCAGCCACTTCTGTACCTCATTTTCATAGACAAAGCGAGCCTCCGCACCTTTGCCTTTGGCAGAGAAAAAGACATTCAGGTCAAACTCGTTGAACTCTCCCTGCATGGCGATCTGACGGATACTGTCCGGGATGCGGTAAGTCATCATCACCATACGGGGCAGTGCTGCATAGGGATTTCCGTCACCCTGCCAGTTTTCCTTTGCCCGCTGTTCATCTGAGTACGTCCAGTTGTAAATCTGATCCTCGATGAACTCACCGGAATTCAGCGCCCGAAATGGCGTACCGGACAGATACAAATAATACATGGTTGTGATGGGCAGGAAAGTTTCATCGTAGGCGTTGCCACGATCATACTTATCCATATCCTCGCTGTCGTAGCTGTCCTCGTCCTCCTGCTCAAACAGCTTTTTGGCGTTTTCTTTCCATGCTCCGAAGTGGTACTCATCAAAGATAACCAAATCCCAGTTGGTGGAATGTACCCACTCGTTTTTTGCCTTGATGCCGCCGGTTTCCTTATTTACTCCCAGATAGTCCTGAAAAGAGCCAAAGCAGACGATGGGACGGGACTTGTCCGCTGTTTCATAGGTCAGTTCTGTGTTGCGGCTGATAAACTGCCAGCCCTCAAAATCAATGTGGCTGTTCAAGTCCTCCTGCCATGCGCTGACCACAGCTGGCTTGAAGGTCAGAATCAGAATCCGCTTGAATCCCATTCGTTTTGCCAGCTGATAGGACGCAAAGGTCTTACCAAAGCGCATTTTGCAGTTCCACAAAAACTTAGGGTAGCGTGTGGAATCCTCTTCATAGGCACTTTGAAAATAGGCAGCGGTTTTGTCCACAGCTTCCTGCTGTTCCGGACGCATGGAGAAACTATTGACCCGATTCTCCACGTTGGCAGTATGGTTTTTGACTGCCAGCACCGCCGCCCGCACATCGTCTACGGTACAGCGAAACCATTCGCCGCCCATGCCGGTAATCTGCTTGCGTTTCAAGACACGGTGAACATCATGGTCAGTGAACGAGGAACCATCTGGATACATGGCACTTTCCCGGTAGACAATGCGATAGGGGATGCTGCCATCCGGTCGTTTGGTGGGATACTGCTGGGCAACACGCTTGTCCACATCAATGGCGGTATAGCCCACCTTCAAAAGCCCTTGATACTGTGGATTGGTGTCCTCGTAGGCGTAAATCATCGGGTGGGCATTGGGGCGTTGTGGGAAGAAATCAGTTGCCATCGTCATCACCACCTATCGTTGCTATGCGAGAGTCAATATAACTCCATTCTTCCTCTGAAATACCCCACATTTCGCAAAGCATTTTATCCGTATATTGCCCCTGATAAGTTCCTAAATCTGGAATAAAACAGAAGTTTTTCTTCGTCACATCTTGGGACACCACTGTTTGTAGCAATAAGAAACGAACGATTTTAGTAAAGATGTAGGATTTATAAGCCAACACTTCTTCTTCCGTATCAAATGCTCCTGCAACAATCCACGATTCTGTGCAGCATTCACCAGGTTTTGCGATTCGTGTATTCCCGTCATAGTAGAAACCTACTGGTTTTGAAAAATCAGTCTGTCCTGCTATGGGTGCTTTGGGAACTAAAAACTTCCACTTATGAAGATACCCTTTAGAATTGTCCACATCTCTTGAATTTGCAAATTTTAATCCTATCTTTTGGATAAACCAACATGGCACACCCGATGCGCATGGAGTATAGTTGGTAGGAAGTCCAAATGGTTTTCTGGAAGATACTCTATCACTTAATGTTCTTTTTTCAGTAGTATTCTCCTGTACTTTTCGCACAATTTCTACCGCCAAATTTTGGCGAATAAAAATCTCATATTCATCAAGATACCTGTGTACGCAAGTGGGGGTATTTTGATTAAAATTTACAACCTCACATATCCCCGTATTATCTCTATCCCATAAAAAATAAGATGCACCACCTGCTAAATCAACCCCCGGAAAAACATCTTTGAAGTTTTCGTAATCAACCAGTTTTCTGATATGTCTATCGGAAAGCATAGTTTTTCGGAAATCATCAAGCCCTTTTCCGCCGGAAAACCATCTGGACGGAATAATCATCGTCATATAGCGTGGTCTTAATTTCTTTGCCTGTTCCACAAATAGCTGATATATTGGCTTTGCACTCTTTCCATTTCCACCATCAGATAGCTGATACGGCGGATTACTGATTATTACATCAAATTTCATCTTTAATATCTCCTCCGGTTTGGTCGTATGTATCCACTCATAAGCATGGGTTTCCAGCTCATCCCCTCGCTCGTATTCGCTCTTGGACGCACCACAGAACAGGCATTTGCCGTTCTGCCAGCGATGTGGTATCCGCTTGTACCGAATATTGCCGCTGGTGTCCTCAAAAAGCGTGATGGAATACTTGCTGTTGGGATACTTGGAACAATACACACTTCTCCGGGAGAGAAGGCTGGTCAGTTCAGTGATTGCGATACCATACAGCTGCTTGTGAAAAATGTGGTCGATGCGTTCCTGTAAATCCGGGATTTCCTCTTTCAATCCCTCAATCAGTCTTTTGGCAATTTCCCGCAGGAACACCCCAGACTTACAGGCTGGATCGAGAAATGTTGCGCTGCTGTCATGCCACAGTTCTTCCGGCAGCATATCCAGCATCCGGTTTGCCACCTCCGGCGGCGTGAATACCTCATCGTTGGAGAGATTCGCCAGACAGGTGAGGACATCCGGATTATACATATTGCTGTAAAAATCACTCATAATCCTGCACCCTCCTGTAATCAGTCAGCGGATATTCCCTGATGGGCGATGGGATAAATGCCTGAACTTCCTCGTCATACTCCCAGCCGATCATAAAAATATCCATCTGCTCCTCGTGTCCGTTCAGAAGCTCATCGAGTGCAAAATCACGGCGTTTCATCTGATTACCAGTAACGAGACTCCACTCTGCAAAAACAATAGGGGAACCGTCTGCCTGGAGCATGGTGAGCGCATCTCCGCACAGAATGTTTTTGCGTAGGATAAACCGTACCGCTTCCCGGCACTGTTCGTTTGCCTGGGCTTTGGCATTGGCGGTATATTCCTTGTCCCAGATGTCAAACAGCCGCTGGCGGCATTCCTCTGCGTTATCCTCCAAAATATCAACTCCGTACAGGCTGGTCATTGCCAGTACCGAGTACCGTTCATAATCAAAGGGACTTTTCCCATAACGACTTTTTACAACTGCCAACTTCCGGGTAAGAACTTCCGCAAGAAAATTCCCATTTCCGCAGGCTGGCTCCAAAAATCGGCTTTCAATCCGTTCTGTTTCCTGTTTTACAAGGTCGCACATGGCTTTTACTTCACGCTCGGCAGTAAATACCTCGCCGTGATCCGCCACACGCTGCCTTGACTTTACCTGTTGTTCTGCCATTTCCTTACACCTCATATATCCACGCACTCACAGAAAGGCAACCACCTGCAAGATGGTGTACCTTTTCGCAGGTGCATTTTTCGGTGTTTGAGAATCGGCAAAAGGGCTTTTGTTCACAGATTTTGTATGGAAAAAGCCGGTGTTCTGTGGTATCATTTTTTTATAGCTAAAAAGCAGGCATTTTACAGAAAGGTACACATTCCTGTAAAAAAACCTGCTTACAATAACTTGGCTTTTTCGTAAATCTCCGCACGATAGCGGAAGGTGGAAAGCGGCATCCCGCACAGCTTTGCAGCAGCTGTGCCGGTGATTTTGCCGTTTTTCCATTGCTGATATAGATGATGGAAGTTTTCTGGTAAAGGCGCTGGGGGTCTGCCGAAGCGGACACCTCTTGCTTTGGCAGCGGCAATTCCTTCTGCCTGACGCTGCCGGATGTTGCTGCGCTCATTTTCTGCCACAAAGGATAACACTTGCAGCACAATATCACTGAGGAATGTGCCCATCAAGTCTTTGCCCCGGCGTGTGTCCAGCAGGGGCATATCCAGCACCACAATATCAATCCCTTTTTCCTTAGTCAGAATCCGCCATTGCTCCAGAATCTCAGAATAGTTGCGCCCCAGACGGTCGATGCTCTTGATATAGAGCAGATCGTCTTTTTTTAGTTTCCGCACCATTTTTCGGTACTGCGGGCGTTCAAAATCCTTGCCGGACTGCTTATCTATAAACAGATTCTTCTCTGGGATAGATAGCTCTTTCAGGGCAAGAATCTGTCTGTCCTCATTCTGTTCTCTGGTGCTGACACGGATATAGCCATATAAATTACCCATTGTTTTTCCCTCCTTTCTCCCGACCGGGGAAATAGCTCCCAAATCGGACATTTTTCATCTTCTATGGTACTGGATACTTGATACTCCTGAATAAACAGACTGTGAAAATGCCGGGTGCAGACCCGGCATTTTGCAGTCATTTGCCCTGTAATCAGGCACTTTCCTTCTCTGTACGCAAAACCTGAAAACCATGCTGTTTGGCGTACTCTCTGGCAGCTGCCAGCCGTTCTTCGCTGTACGGCGGGACAAGGCGGACAGACAACCGGGATTTCTCTATTACATAGGTTACACTGCCCTCGGTGGTGCTGCGCTCCAACCGGCACAGCTGGGGATACTTTCGGCTGAACTCTGCCAGTCTGCGCTTCAGGTCGGCGTTGAAGGTGTAGATGCTGGCAGTGTTTTCCGCTTCGTTCCAGTTGATAATGGTTTCTTTCTCATACTTAGACAGCTTCATCATAAAAATCCTCCTCAAAGTCAGTGCTTTTCTCTACTATCCGCAGATACTTCTTTGCCTCGTAATACTTTGCCATTTCCATGCGGAGCTGCTGATAAAAGCAAAGATACCAGCGCTCCTCAACCTCATTTTCCATCTTTCGGGCAAGTTCCAGCATCCAGCGTTTTGCTTTTGAATCAACAGTCAATGCGGTCAGCCATTTGAGCCTTGTCACGGTGTTGTGGTGATTGGGACAGGCAAAGGCATAAAGAACTTTCTTTTCTTGAATACTCAATTTCATGGTTACGCCGTCCTTTCTTTTTCGTTCTCGTTCAGAGAGCTGCCGCTGTCCAGCCAGTTAAAGAAGGCTTTCTTGCTGATCTTAATCAGCCTGCCGCTGCGCACCGCTGGAAACCCCGGTGTGTGTACCAGCTCATAGGCGCTGGCTCTGGAAATCCCCATGATATGCTGAATATCCGTAACATCCAAAATCAGGGGCAGAGAGTCATAGTCGTTCCATTTTGTTTTTTCTTTCATATCGGTGTTCCTCCTTTATTTGAATTGATTGATTTTCATTTTCCGCATATTTGCCGTTCTACCTGTTCCGTTTCCTTCATGCTGTCCTGCTCGACATACATGAGTCACCGATTTCTCGATGCGCTCACCCTCCGTTTCAGGAGAGATCATGGCGGTTTATCTCGGTTCAGACGGTCATTCAGTTGTCAAGGTACACGATGGAATGAAATTACCATCTGATGTCATCATATCGCTACAACCTTGACAAAACAATAGATTCGCAGTACCATGAGTGTAACAGATGTAATCAGATTATAAAATTACCATAAATGAATGGGAGGGAATTGCATGGACTTTGAATTTGTGCGGCACGAACCGCTTTATGACCGTATTCTGCTGGTACTGACGCTGGACAGACAGAAAATGAAAGAGCGCATTTTGATTGGAGAAGAACTGCAAATCCGGTTTCGTTTACAAGGATATGCCGATGCAGAGGTGCTGTGTGATGTTACACGCCCTTTGGGAGCTATGCTTTCAGCCTTTGAGCATGATCCTGATGGCGAATGGAACCGTTTTGGTCTGATGCCATTGAGAGAAGCGTTGCACTCTAACCGTTGGAAGCAGCCAGGACTGGAACAGGCTTCCGGTGATTTTCTGGCAAAAAAATATCTCACCGGTGATCCGGTGAGAATGTATGTGGCACTTCGTATCTGGAACGAATATTTAAAGGCAAGAGAACCACGAAATCGGGAAGCTGCCTGCGAGCGTTTTATTGGAAAAATGAACGGCTTCACAGCCTTGTTTATGGGAAATCCACCCCTTGACTTTGATGAGGATTCAGGAAAACCAAAGCGCCTGAATATTTCTACACATATTTATGGTTCTGTACCGCAGGAAGATACCCGGCTTGACCTCTGGTATCCGGACAGCAAACGAAATATGGAATGTGTTTCTGCTTATTCATCCCTGTATCCGCTGATTATCTATTATCTGAACCGCCTGAACGATTGGGGACTTTATTTCCGGAAATGCAAAATTTGCGGGAAAGTATTCCTTGCCAAAAGCCAGAGATATGAGCTTTGCAGTGATAAGTGTCGTAAAAAGCAATCTCTCCAGAACAAGCGTGAGTTTGATGAACGAGCCAGAGAAAACAATTATGATCTGCTCTACAAAAACGAGTGCCAGAACTGGCGAAACAAAATCAATAAGGTAAAGAAAACCCCCGGCTTTCCTGCCGACCGTTTGGAAGAAATGTTGGCTGCTTTTGAATCCTTCAAAAAAGAAGCCTTGCTGCGGAAACAGGCTGTGAAAAAGAAAACAGCCAGTCCAAAGGAATTTTCGGACTGGCTGCTCCAGCAGAGCAATATCATTGTGGAACTGGCTGAACAAGAAAACTGACATTTCAGCAGTAAATCATTTCAGACCGAATAATTTCTTCTGCCCGATTACGAATGCTGTTCATTGCCCTGACCCATGCCATTTGGTCACGAGCTTTTAGTTCCTCTGTGATTCCTTCGGCTTCTTTCATCTGGGCAATGATATAATCCAGCCGGTTCTGTACCTGCTCATTCAGATCTGCCAAATATGTCCATAGTTTGCCAGACAAAATCAGGTCATTATACCGGGCTGGATGGTACAACTCCAGATAGGCTTTGTGCATCCGCCCCCAGATTCCAATGGGGCGGTTTTCTTCCGGTAACTGTAAATCTGGAATGTAATAGTCACCGACCAACGTATAGCTGATGCCGTTTTGACAGGTTTTCTTCGGTAAGTGTTCCATAAGCGACCTCCTGTATTCGATTTTTCTCCGAATCCAGCTGATCGTGTCCCTGTTCATGTCAAATTCAAGGCAGCTGAACTCTTCATCAACAAGTATGGCATATCCTTTCCTAATTTTTGATAATTCAGTCCATGAGAAACCTGCGTGCCGCGATTTTCGGAAGTGTTGAAACTGTCGATTGTTT
>OHZC01000354.1_pt1 | contig 15955 bp, 15 predicted proteins | sample 1580361 | NCBI WGS metagenome assembly OHZC01 (sample SAMEA3882532, study PRJEB24775) | human gut metagenome | biome: human-associated habitat; feature: intestine environment; material: feces | place: Netherlands | collected 2009/2010
GAACTCCCAGCGCCAGCGAACTCTTGCCCGAACCCGACACGCCGGCAATACCCACCAGCTTTCCCAGCGGAATATCGATATCGATGTCCTTGAGGTTATGGACGCGCGCGCCACGTACCTCGATAGCCTGCGGGCTCATCTTCTGTTCCGTCACCTTTATCACCCTACTCATGCCATAAAACTCGATCGCGGATGTACTCGCCCAGCATGGGCACGGTAAACCGGACGAGACCGTATCCGGCAGCCTCGATAACGCGCTCGCGAATCAGGCTTGTGCGATATTTACTCGCCCAGCTTTGGGTGCGGTCGCAACGCTCAATGATGTCCGCCATGCGCGCCGGCTTGCCCCCGTCAGCCGCCATGGCCTCGATAAAAAGGCGCTGCGGACTGCGCAGCCCGTAATACAGGGGCGCGTCAACCGCTTCATAGAACTCGGAGACGGCATCGGCGTAGCCAGCCTCGACATCGCACACTTCAATGACCTGCGAGCTACGCCGGACAGCAGACCGCCACATGTAATAGCCCACCAGCTGAACCATATAGGGATGCCCCATGCTTTTGCGTGCCGCAAGGTCCGCCGTCTCCGCGTCAACGTAAAGACCAGCGTCTTTGACCGTCTGGATATACGAATCGCGCACCTTGGGCAAAGATATCGCCCCCAGCGTGCGCTGCTGGGCACGCCGCAAAAACGTCACGCTCGGCTCTTCGAGCAGATCGTCAACCATACTGGGTAAGCCGGCAAAAACAAGCGCAAGACCGCGCTGGTCGCTATCGGACAAGCCCGTGGCATCCTGGTCTCCGAGCACCTGCTGATAGAGAACGGCAAGAGCCGCCAGCTCCTCGATAGACGCCGATTGTGCCTCGTCAATCGCAAACAGTATGCCCTTGCCTGGACCGAGCTTCTTGAGGCGCTCGTTGACCAGCCCTCGTAACGTTTCGCCCTTTGCTCGCGCCGCCTCGACCGACATCCGGCCAAACGACGGACCGAATTCCATTGACGTCACAACGGGCCTATTCGAGCGAAGCGCGTCGGCCAAGCGGTCGCATAAGCCAAGCGAAGCGGAATCGGAGACAACCGCCCATCCGCGCTCGCTGGCCAGACGTTGCAGCTCCCGCAGGAGAACCGTCTTGCCGCAGCCGCGGTTTCCCGTAATAAGCATGAGCCTGCCCGGCGCTCCAGCGCCGTTATCGAGCCCTTCCTCGAAATCTTCGATGACCGACTCGCGACCGATGAGTATCGGAGGCCGCTTACCAGCCGTGGGCTTAAAGGGATTTGGATTCATGTCGGCCTCCTCGGATTGGCAAACCCTGATAATAGTTATACCAACTTATACCGAGTTATACCAATAGCATGTGACAAAGGAGCCGTCCCTTTGTCACATGTGGCCGAAAAACTCGGCGTCTGCTGCTCGCCAGGGGCGAAAGGTGTCGGGATCGATCTTTACGTGCGCCGCGGCGGGTACGTCGTACCATTTGACCGTGTAACCGGCGCCGTGAGAGCAAAAGACCGAATCGGGCGTGTTGGGCAGATCGGCCTCGGGCTCATAGGCGGCCGTCTCGATTACGCGCTCGGCATCATGGCAAGCCGCATAACCGGCGAACTCCAGGTACAGATGTCCGCGACCGCTCGTGTAGGCAGCCACCTCCAGCGCGTAATCCTGCACCTCGGATGCCGGTACGCGACCCACAAGCTTCGCCCGATCGCCCGTCATCGCCGGCGGCTCGTACTCAGCGCCCATGCGCGTGGCGTCTGAGAGCGCCCGGCCCACGCACTCCCCCGGCACCTCGAGCTCAAAGTGGTACCACGGCTCCAACAGCACCGCCGCGCCGGCCTCACGCGCCTGCATCAAACCCTGACGAATCGCGCGGTACGTGGCCTGGCGAAAGTCGCCGCCCTCGGTGTGCTTGGCATGCGCACGGCCGCCCGTGAGCGTAATGCGCACATCGGTGATGGGCGAGCCGGTCAGCACGCCCAGGTGATCGCGCTCCATGGCGTTGGTGAGTGCCAGACGCTGCCAGTTAAGATCGAGCTCGTCGGTCGAGGTCACGGTGCCAAACTGCACGCCCGAACCCGCTGGCAACGGCTCCAAGCGCAGATGCACCTCGGCATAGTGGCGCAATGGCTCAAAGTGGCCCACGCCCTCAACCGGCTGCGAAATAGTCTCCTTATAGAGAATGCCGCCGGGCTCAAACTCGACCGCAAAGCCAAAACGATCGGCCAGCACGCGCTGCACGACCTCGAGCTGCACCGCTCCCATAAGCTGCAGATGTATTTGTTCAAGATGCGTGTTCCAGCTTACGCCGAGCATGGGGTCTTCGTCTGCCAGCTCAGTCAACGCTTTGAATACCACATGGACGTCGTGTTCGCCCGGCAGCACGGTATAGGTGAGAACCGGCGCAATGACAGGTGCATCGCCCGCGGGCTCCGCGCCCAGGGCGTCCCCCGGGCGAACGTGCGCAAGACCCGTCACGGCACAAATACCGCCAGCAGCAACTTCTTGGGCAAGCTCATACTTCTCGCCGTTATAGATGCGTACCTGATCGACCTTCTGCTCCCATGTCTCGGCACCGGAACGTCCGCCAATCACCTGCTTGGCATGCAGCGTGCCGCCGGTCACTTTAACCCAAGCCAAGCGCTCGCCGCGGTCCCCGCGGCTGACGCGATAGACGCGGGCGGCAAACTCCGGGAGCCACGCCTGTTCACGCATCAGCGCGCATATACCATCCAGCAGCTCGTCCACGCCTTGGTCCTTGAGCGCCGAGCCGGCAAAGCAGGGAAAGAGCTTGCGCTCAGCAACCATGCGCGACAGCGTCGCGGAGGAAAGCTCACCCGCCTCAAGAAACTCCTCGAGCGCCGCCTCGTCTAACGCAGCAGCATCCTCCTGAACGGTGCCGCCCGCCAGCAGTTCGTTGGCATCCAGGCAGCCCTCGGAAAGACGCTGCCCAAGCTGTGCCAGCAAAACATCGCGGCCGGGATTCTCCAAATCGATCTTGTTGATGAAGATGAATGTCGGAATGTCATAGCGCGCAAGCAGGCGCCACAGGGTTTCGGTGTGCCCCTGTACGCCATCGTTGGCGCCTACCACCAGAATCGCGTAGTCCAGGGCACGCAGCGTGCGCTCCGCCTCGGCAGAAAAATCGACATGCCCCGGCGCATCCACGAGCATGACGTGGGTATCGCCATGGTCGAGCACAGCCTGCGACGAGAAAATCGTAATACCGCGCTCGCGCTCGATCGCATTCGTGTCCAGATGCGAATTGCCATCGTCCACGCGGCCGCGCTTGCGAATGCGACCCGCGTTGAACAGCATGGCCTCGGCCAACGTGGTCTTGCCGGCATCGACATGCGCCAAGATTCCAACGACCGCTTGCTTCGACATGGCTCTCCTCTTATTGCAAGCCCATCGCACGCGGCAACGGGCGTCCTCGTTCCACACTGGATGATACAATTTACGGGCCGGCGGGCGAAGCGGGCCCTATCCCCCGACCGAGCTCATCGCCCCGCGTTGCCGCGCGGCGATTTTCGTAGGTTCGCGCCTTGCGAAAGCCGGCTTGCAAATCAGCACAGCGAACGAAAATGACCCCACCTGGGCCAGTTTCGTTCGCATGAATTATTGATATGAGGCGTCGCTCTTACGCCTCGCGCAGCCAATCGAACGCGACGCGCGGCGTGCCGTCCGACACATACACGACGCCGGCACGCTCGAATCCCGCCTTAATACTCGCACCCTGCATGGGCAGGTTATCCTGATGCGTGTCGATACGCAGGTGGTCGGCACGCTCCTTGGCAAAGGCAAACATCGCAGCCGCGATACCGTGCACGGTGCCGTCGGATGCCACACGGTGCAGCACGGCGTACGGATTGTCGCTACGCCATTGACCGTCCTCAATTACGTCATAGCACTCGTCCGGGCCCGGTAAAAAGGCAAACGTCGCCACCACGCGGCCGTCGACTTCGCACACATAGCTGCCACCAGCGGCAATATCGGCAGCCAGCTGCTCGGCAGAAGGCGTGCCCTCGGGCCACTGCGTGGCGTTGCCATGCGCGCGCATAAAGGCGCGGGCCGCGTCATAGATAGCCATAACAGCGGGAATGTCGGTATCGAGGGTTTTTCTAATCATCACGCGGCAACCTCATGTTTATTGGTATCACTTTGATTGAGCAATGATACCAACGTTTGGAGAAGGGCGCGAAGCAGATGGGAAGCAAAAAGCGAGCCGCCTGGTCAAAGGCCAAAAGCGAGTTTTTGGGCGCTGCCACCGGCGGCGATATGAGCGACCTGTTTGCGCGCGAGGACGAGCGCCGCGACGCCCTGGACGCCGAGCGCGATGAAGCCTGGCGTTACAAGTCGTGCGAACGCAAAAACCGTTACGACACACGCGCCGAGGCAGAGGCAGTTATGGCCGACTGCGAAAACCGCGGGCGGCGTGGTTTGGCCTGCTACAAATGCGAATACTGCGGCGGATGGCACCTGACGTCGCACCCCTGGAAATAGGCGCCGCTTCGGCACGGCGCTAGCGAAGCGCCGGTAATCGCACGCAAGTTACGGGCGCGGCGGCACTAAAACATCGTAACGAACTGCCTTGCCCGCAAGTTGATAGCTCGGCTTAACTCCGGCAAGCAGCGGGCCCTTCACCGGCCGCTTGATAACGACCTTGCGCGGATGCACAGCAAGCGCCGCCTCGACCAGCGATCCCTCATCGGCACACGGCTGTTCCAAATGGTGCAGGAGTTGGAACTTCTTTTTCACCGCCGCACTCTTGGTGCGCTCGGGAAACATGGGATCCAGATACACCGCGTCGGGAGCGGCGAGCTCGCCCTGCCCGATCAGCTCAGCTGTATGGCGAAGGCCGGCAATGCTGTCCTCGCCCGCATGTAAGCGCATGCGCGCCACGGCTGTCGCAAGCGCCGGATCATCTGCCGCGCGATCCAAGGCATCCTTGAGGAGCGCCGCGATCACGCAATCCTGCTCATACAGATCGACGGTAAAGCCCACAGCCGCCAACAGCAGCGAATCCTCGCCAAAGCCTGCCGTGGCATCAATCGCCCATGGGCACTCGATGCCTTTTGCGCGCGCAGCCTTTACCAACAGCTCTTGCTGCAGACGGCCCTGCTTGAGCCGCGGAAGCATGCGGTCAAAATCGGCACGCAGCTCCATCGTGCCGTCGGTGAGCGTGAGGCCCTCGGACTTCCCGATCAGCTCAAGCCCCGCGGCCCGAGCAACAGAAAAGGGATCGACGACGCCCATGGGCACTCCTTAGCAAGCAAAACGAATACGCGAGTGCCGTTTATGCCAGCACCCAACCGTCCGCTATTGTCCCACATGCGACATGGCCCACAGCATCGCAATGCAAAGCACCGCCATCAATCCCGTGCACACGGCAGCGATCACAGAATCACCCATGCGCCTTCCCAACGACCGCGGCTCACGCACTTGCCCTGCTCCGTACATCATGACTCCTCCTTGAGACCAGCTCCTTGTTACGGCCTCATCATCTCAGTGCCGCACATGAGCTGCCATCGATTTGGCTTACGTCCAGCTTTCCTTTTTGAAAGGTTGGGGTGGGCTGCGCGGGGTCAAAGCGCTTTCAGGCGCATGCATCGCCGCGTTGAACTACAATGTGCTTCACCATATGTGCAGCACATGGGGTACGTCAGATTGACGTACTCGTATCGAAAGGACCAGCCATGAGTTCCGCTCGCAAGACTCTCAAAATCCTTGCCCTCGTCTACTTTGTTTTGGGCATCGCCAGCCTCGTCATCGCCGGCGTCGGCATCGCGACCGGCAACCTCGATTCCACGTACGGGTCGAACGCCATGCTCGCCGCGGTCGTGCTGGTCGCCAAGGGCCTCATCGATCTCGCCGCAGGTGTTGCGGGCATCAAGGGCGCCAACAAGCCTTCGCAGGTGGATGCTGCGTTTAAGCTCGGCATCGTTGCCGCAATCGCCACGATTGCGCAGGCCGCGCTCACGCTTCCCGCGCTCGGCGGCAGCGCCGTCAATATCGTCGCCTTTGTCATCGTGGTGTACGACCTGTTCTTTGTTCAGCAGGCACACGCCGTTAAGGCCGAGAACAAGGACCGCCTGTAAGCGCTCGCTTCTCATAACCTCTGCAGCCAAGCAACTAAAAAGGGCCGATCGCGCATCTCCGCGGTCGGCCCTTTACGTTTGCCTAGATAAAACCTGCCAAAATAAACCTGTCCCTTTTTGGTAGGTTGTTAGCTGTGGCGGTACTCAGCGATGATGAAGTCGATGTCGGTTTGAAGGGTGTCCAAATTTGCCAGGCGCTCTTTGTCGGCAGGGCGGGTGCGGTAGTAGTACGGCGTCATCTGGAACACCGCCTCGATGTCGGCCTGGGTCTGAAGCGTAATGTTCGCAGACACCCGCTGCGTTCCGACCAACTCGAGCGCGGTGGTCTGCGGCAGCTTCTCGTCGTTAAGGTACGGCGTATCGTAAAGCACTTCCTTGAGCCCAAACAGATGACGGGCACCCGGCACCACGGTATAGAGCGAGCCCTCGGGCGCCAGCACGCGGGCAAACTCACGCTCGTTAAAGGGAGCGAAGAGCTCGGTCACCATATCGAAGGCGCCATCAACCACGGGGATGTCCTTCATGTTGGCCACGAAGTAGGTCGCATCGCCGCGCTTGGCGGCCAGGCGCACCATCTCCTTGCCCAGGTCAAAACCGTAAGCATCTACGCCCGGCACCGCGCCCATGGCACTGGTGTAATAGCCCTCGCCACAGCAAATATCGAGCAGCGTCATGGGGCCGTTCGCAGACGTGGCGCGCCCAGACACCTGCTTGCGCACCAGCTCGACCATCGCATCGCGCAACGGCGCGTAGTATCCACGGTTCAAAAAGTCACGACGGCTGCGCGCCTGCGACTTGGGATCGCCCATGGAGTCGCCGCTCTTGGACGAGCGCAGCAGATATAGATAGCCCTCGCGCGCACGGTCAAACCGGTGTCCGCTCGCGCATGCAGCACCGCGTTCATTGTCCACCAACGGCTCATGGCAAACGGGACACAACAACATGGCAACTCCTTAGCGCGAACAACACAACGCACACCATTGTCGCACGCCTTCCCCACCTAGTCATTGGGGACGTTCTTGAATGACTAGTCGTTTAAGAACGTCCCCAATGACTAGTCGATTAGGAGTATCATCATCTGCGCAAATAAGCACGAAATAGCATGTTAGAGATTGAGAGCGTATGGCTGACACCGTATCTAAGCACATTGACATGACCACCGGATCGCTGTGGCGCAATATTCCCCTGTTCGCCTTCCCCGTGGCCGCCACGAGCATCTTGGAGCAGCTGTCGAACCTCATCGCCACGGTCATCATCGGTAACTTCTCGGGCGACCAGGGAACCCTCGCCATGGCGGCGGTCGGCTCCAATGTTCCGCTTACCAGCCTTATGCTCAACCTGTTTATTGGCATATCGCTTGGCTCCAACGTGGTCATCGCCAACGCTATCGGCCGCAACGATCAGAACATGGTCAAACGCGCCGTCCATACCTCGATTTTAATGGCGCTCGTGGGCTTTGTCGTCATCGCACTGGGCGAGATCTTTGCCGAGCCCATGCTCGCCGCGCTCAACGTTCCCGCCGAAACCATGCCGCTCGCTTCGCTCTACCTACGCGTCTTTTTGCTCAGCATGCCCTCAATCTTGCTCTACAACTTTGAAGCCGCGATTTTCCGCTCCGTCGGCATCACCCGCATGCCGCTGCAGGCGCTTGCCGTGTCCACCGTCCTCAACATTGGCCTGGACCTCATCTTTGTCCCCGTACTTCACTGGGGCGTCGCGGGCGTCGCCATCGCCACCGCCATCGCCTACACCGTCAGCGCCGCTACGCTCTTTATCCGCCTGCTCAAGACCGACTCCGTCATCCGCGTCACCCCACGCGACTTGGCTATCGACCCCGTCGCCCTCAAGCGCATCGTCAAGATCGGCCTGCCCGCCGGCATCCAAAGCGCTGTCTTTGCCGTCGCCAACATCATCATCCAGTCTGCCATCAACAGCCTGGGCACCGAGGTCATGGCGGCCTCGAGCGCCGCTATGAGCCTGGAGTACGTGTGCTACAACCTGCTCAACAGCTTTAGTCAGGCTTGCACCACCTTTGTGGGACAAAACCACGGTGCCCGCCAGATCGACCGTTGCACCAAGACGCTCAAGGTCTGCCTAGTCGAAGGCGGTATCGTCGCGCTCACCACGATTATCGTTATTGTTGGCCTGGGGCGCGAGATCTTGTCGCTGTTCAACAGCGATCCCAACATCGTCTCGATCGGCTATATCCGCGTATGTTCGATCTTCCCGGCGTACGCCTTTAGCATGTTCTACGAAAACATGTCAGGCTACCTGCGCGGCTTTGGCATCTCGCTCACGCCCGCCCTCATCACCATGATCTGCGTCTGCGGCATCCGCTTCTATTGGGTGTTCTGCGTGTTCCCGCACTTCCGCACCTTTGCGAACATCATGATGGTCTACCCCATCAGCCTGGGCACCACGGCGTTCTTTATGGTCGTAGCGGTATTGCTCTGCCACCCGGCACGCACCTATCGCGCCACCCAAGCCAAAGCGACAGCCCGCTAAACACCGCACTCAACGCCACGCCAGTCATTAATTGACAATATGTGAGCTCATGTAGTCGATAAAGCGCCTCGTGGCGATAGGCATGGTGTCCCAACTGCGCCAGGCTGCCACCACGTCGCGCGAGGGGGCGTGCACGATGGGCCGCACGCGAATATCGGCTCGCATGCCCTCAACGGTACGGCGATATAGCATGCTCACGCCTAGGCCCTCCTCCACCATCGCCATGATGGTGTAGTCGTCGGTCACCTCACTCGTCACGTGCGGCGACAGGCCATGCGCCGCGAATGCATCGAGCACCAGGCTCTGTTCGCCCTCATCCAGCAGCACAAACGGCTCGGACGCCAGGTCGGCGAGTGTCACCTTTTCCTTTGCCGTCAGCGGATGCGCGGCCGGCAACAATGCCACCAACTCGTCGTGATAGACCACGCGCCTCTCGAGCCCAGCGGTAAATCCGCGTGCCGTAAAGCAAAAATCAACCACGCCATCGTGCACCCACTGGGCGTTGCGCGTGTAATCGCCCTGCTTGAGGGTAAAGCGCACGCCCGGGTGCAGGGCTCCAAAATCGCGGATCACGCGCGGCAATACGGTTCGACTCACGTTGGTAAACGTCGCGATGCGAATATCGGTCGACGAAAGCCCCAGCAGCTCCTGGCGCTTGCCCTCGAGCTCGGCCTCGGCGGTCACAATCTGGCGCAGGTACGGCAGATATTGTTTACCGTCGCGCGTAAGCGAAACGCCCTGCTTACCGCGCTCGATAAGCGTGGTGCCCAGCTCGCGCTCGAGCGCCTTGACGGCCTGGCTCACCGCACTTTGCGTATAGCCCAACTCGTCCGCCGCGCCCTTAAGACTGCCGCGATCGACCACCATACAAACAATCTGATACCGCGATGCCATCGTGCCTCCACATCAATGCAGCCGTAAAACGTTTTGCCGGGGCTTTTTCTGCCTACATTAGTATTTCTTAATCATACTGAAGCTACATTCGCTTTACTACATCCACATCTGGGAGCAGAATCCTTTTTGCGAAACCGTTCTGTAACAAAAGGAGTCCCATGGATCGCAAAAAAGCAATCGCGCTCTCATTTTCCGTTCCCGTCGCATGGGGCTTTTCGTATCCCCTCATGAAGATCGGTATGGACAGCATGAACGCCACGAGCATCGTCGCGCTACGCTGCATCATCGCCTTTGTGGTCTGCCTGCTGCTCTTCCACAAGCACGCGTTGCGCATCAACCGCGACCTTATGGTCCGTGCCGCCATCATCGGCGCCATTATGGCAACCGAGCTCACCTGCATGTGCCTGGGCTCCAGCCTCACCTCCGCCTCCACCGCCGGCTTTTTGCAGAGCCTGACGGTCGTGATCGTGCCGTTTGCCAACGCCGCCCTGCTGCGTCGCGCCCCCGAGCGCAAAGTGCTCGTCGGCACCGCCATCGTCACCTGCGGTATGTTGCTGCTCTCGGGCGCCGATTTCACCAGCCTGAACCCGGGCGCGCTCATCATGCTGCTCTCCGCTTTTGTCTATGCCGGCCACATCATTGTGGCGAAGCGCTTTGTCGAAGATGTCAACCCGCTTGCTCTGGGCGTTTGGCAGCTGGGCTTCGGCGGCTTGTTCTCGGGCATCGCCGCATGCGTCTTTGGCGGTTTCACACTTCCCAGTACGCCCAGCGAGATCGTCGTTGTCGTTGCCCTCGCACTCATCTGCTCTGCCTATGGCTTTATCACCCAGACGCTCGTGCAGCCCCACGTGCCCGCCGAGACCACCGGCTTTGCTTTCTCGCTCGAGCCGGTCTGCTCCGCCGTATTCTCGTTCTTCCTGGTCGGCGAGGTCCTGAGCCCCATCGCCTTCTTTGGCGCCGCCCTCATCCTCACCGGCGTCATGGTGGCAACCGTCGAGCTTCCGCGCCTCCGTGCACATGGACAGGCTCGCATGGCAGGAGCGCCCGAGCGCGTCTCGTAGACCCCGCTCCTTATACAGCCGCGGCATAAAGGCAACCGGTGCGCCTTTACAATAGATGCCAACAGAGCATCTGCCATAAAGGAGCCCCATGGACACCGCAACCCGCGACCGCAACATAGCAACTTGGTTGGGCGATGCGCCGCAGCCGGTACGTGACACTACGAACCAGCTGCTCGAGCGCATCGCCCTTTTGCGTGCCGAGCAAACCATCTACCCGGCACAAGACGACATCCTCAATGCCCTCGCCTACACGCCGGCCGACCAGGTCAAGGTTGTCATCTTGGGTCAAGACCCCTATCACGGACCCAACCAGGCAATGGGGCTGTCGTTCTCGGTCCCCGCGACGCAAACCAAGTTGCCGCCGAGCCTGCGCAACATCTATAAGGAGCTCAAAGCCGATCTGGGTTGCCCCATTCCCGCCACGGGAGACCTAACCCCATGGGCACAACAGGGCGTCCTGCTCCTCAACACTACGCTCACCGTGCGCGAGCATGCCGCGAACTCGCACGCCAAGCTGGGCTGGAGCACGCTCACCGACTACGTTATCGAACGCTGCTGCCAGCTGCCCCAGCCGGTAGTCTTTTTGGCATGGGGCCGCTTTGCCCAGCAGATGGTCGAAGGCAAGCTCGCCGCAATCGGCGCGGGCAAGGCAACCGGCAAGTTCTGCCTGGCCTCCACGCACCCCTCGCCGCTTTCGGCCAACCGTGCCACGGCAGAACTCCCCGCCTTTATGGGGTCGCGCCCCTTCTCGGCAGCCAATCGGCTACTCGAACAGCACGGCTCGACCCCCGTCAACTGGACTTGCCTCGGCTAAAAATCGATACATCAAAAACGCGCCCGACGGCTTTCCATCGGGCGCGTTTCCTATTCGGGCCAAATAAATTGTGTGCGGCCGGCCTCGCCGCCATCGATCAGCAGGCTCTGCCCGGTCATAAACCGGTTGGTCACGCCCACAAAGTAGATCCACTCGGCGATCTCTTGGGCGGTGGCCCAGCGTTTAAGCGGCGTGAGCTCCATAATCTGGTTCCACAGGTGTTCGTCTTCCATCACGCAACGGTTGAGCGGCGTGATAACGCCGCCCGGGTCCACACTGTTGGCGATGGCCTGCGGTGCCAGGCGGTTTGCAAGGTTCTTGGTGTAGGCGATAACGCCGCCCTTGCTGGCAGCATAGGCGGGAAACTCCGATCCCGTATGTCCGCTCGCCGACCCCACATTGACCACGGATTTGATAGCCGGCGCCGGCTTGGCGGCAAGCCCCTCCCCCACAAAGGCGTAGCGCTCGGTCACGTTGATGGTGCCACACAGGTTGGCGGCGATGTCGTCGGCCGAATCCTGCGTACCGGCAACGTTCACGATCACCTGGGGTTCAAGGTCGCCTGGAAACGAGTCCGGCTCGCAGACATTAACGATCAGATGGCGGTAGCGCTCGTGTTCGATCGCCGCCGGCAGCAGATCAAAGCCCACGACCTCGTGGCCCTCGTCCAAAAAGCGCTGCACGCACGCGGCTCCGATACCGCCCGAAGCGCCCGTGATCAAAACCCGCATACTTGCTCCTTAGGCGGTTGCGTGGCGCTCGAGGTACTCGGAACCCACATTCTCGCGCTCCCAGCCGCGCACGACCTTGTAGCCCACGGGGCTCAGGAAGACCTCGCACAGCAGCTCGGCAACAGCGCCGGTCAGCGAGCACATAAGGACCTGCACCCAGGTCCAACCAAAGAACGTGTGGCTCACTACAATGGCAAAGACCAGGTTGTCGATAAACTGGCCAACACCCGTGGACACATAGGAGCGGAAGGCGAAGCTCGCAAAGTTATTCTTTTTGAGCATACGGCCGAGCGACTGGTTGAGCGTGGAGTTAACCACGGCAGAGACGAGCATTGCCAGCGAAGAGCCCAGCACCACGTACCAGGTGCCGCCGATGGTGGCGTTAAGGGCAGTGTTAACCTCGATCATGCCCGTGTCGTAGTAGGCGCCCCACATACCGGGCGTGAGCGAGCATGCCCAAAAGCACAGGCTCACGGCCAGGTTGACCAGCAGCGCGAGGATAGAGATTTTGATGGATGCCTTGGCGCCAAAGCGTTTGCAGATCATGTCCTGGCACAAAAACGAAACCCAGCTCACCACAAAGCCGCAATCGAGTGCCAGATACGGCAGGCTGATGAGCTCTTTGTTGGCCAGCAGGTTCATCATGATGACGCTCACGAAAAACAGCGAAACCGTTGCCGCGGGAATGCTCCGCAACAGGACCTTATAGTCCTCCATGACCTTCTTGATCATTATGTACTCCTTTGGTTTTAGGTTTAACGAGCAGGATATCGGACCCGAACTGCTCGGACGCCCCGGTCTTGAGACGACGGTGGGTATGATAGCCGCTCACACGGCATCAGGCAAGCAAACGGCGCGGCAGCCCCGCCAGGCCACCGCGCCGGCACACTAAAACGCTACGTTGCCAAACTCCGACAGGATAAGATCGGGGTTGTGATCGGTTGCCCAATCCACGTTCCACGGGCTCGTGAACAGCAGCAGCTTGCCGCCGCGCATGTCCTCGACGCGCAGCGTGTCGCGCGTGAGCGAAAGGCCCGGGATATCGATGGTATCGGGGTCGTTCTGGATCCAGCGAATGTCCGTATAGGGCAGCGGTTGGCGACGAACCTCAACACGGTACTCGGCCTTGAGGCGGCGCTCGAGTACCTCAAACTGCAGCACGCCGACCACGCCCACGATGACGCTCTCCATGCCGGCACCCAGCTCGCGGAAGATCTGGATGGCACCCTCCTGGGCAAGCTCCTCCATACCCTTGACGAACTGCTTGCGCTTGAGCGTGTCGACCTGCGTAATGCGAGCGAACATCTCGGGGGCAAACGTCGGGATCTGCGGGTACTGCACGTGGCGCTTGCCGGAGCACACGGTGTCGCCGATGCTAAAGATACCCGGATCGAACAGGCCCACGATATCGCCCGCGTACGCCTCGTCCACGATGGCGCGGTCATCGGCCATCATCGAGGTACCCGTGGCAAGCTTAAGCTTGCGGTTGCCCTGCACGTGGAAGGCATCCATGCCGCGCTCGAACTTGCCCGAGCAAATGCGCACAAAGGCGATGCGGTCGCGGTGGTTCTTGTCCATGTTGGCCTGGATCTTAAACACAAAGCCGCTAAAGTCGTCGCGGCAGGGATCGACCGGTTCGCTGGTGAGCGTATCGGTATAGGCGCGCGGCGTCGGGGCCAGACGCAGGAACTCCTTGAGGAAGGGCTCCACGCCAAAGTTGGTAAGCGCCGAGCCAAAGAACGCCGGGCTCAGCTTGCCGCAGGCCACGGCATCCAAGTCGAGCTCGTCGCCGGCGCCATCGAGCAGCTCGATGTCGTCCATCAGGTTCTTATGGTTTTCCTCGCCGATGAGCTCGTCCATGGAGGGGTCGCCCAGCTCAGCCTCGACCTCGGCGACCTTCTTGGTGGCGTTGGCGTGGCCGTCGCCCTCAAAGGCAATGACGCGACGGGTCTGACGGTCGAACACGCCGCGGAAGTTGCGGCCGCTGCCGATCGGCCAGTTCATAGGATATGTATTGATACCCAGGACGTTCTCGATCTCTTCCATGAGCTCAAACGGATCGCGAGCCTCGTGGTCGAGCTTGTTCACAAAGGTAAAGATGGGGATGTGGCGCAGCGTACAGACCTTAAAGAGCTTTTTGGTCTGGGCCTCGACGCCCTTGGCGCCGTCGATGACCATGACCGCGGCGTCGGCGGCCATAAGGGTACGGTAGGTATCCTCCGAGAAGTCCTGGTGGCCGGGGGTATCGAGGATGTTGACGCAGGCGCCGTTGTAGGTGAACTGCAGCACCGAGGAGGTAACGGAGATGCCGCGCTCCTTCTCGATGTCCATCCAGTCCGAGACGGCATGCTTGGCCGAGCTCTTGCCCTTGACCGAGCCGGCAGTCTGGATGCTGCCGGTATAGAGCAGCAGCTTCTCGGTAAGCGTGGTCTTACCGGCGTCCGGGTGGCTGATGATCGCGAATGTGCGGCGCGACGAGATTTCATCCGACAGGCTTGCCATGCGGATCCTTTCTTGCATTGAGTGCATTACGTCGTTGTAACCGTATTATTGTAGCCGCGAAATCCCGCTCTAGGGCACCTATCAGGACAAATTCATCAGTTGGAGCCTGGATAGCCGGCCCAATCTGAATTTGTCTCTTGCGCAACTGTGCATAGTGTATATATACTGTGCTTACCGGTTATATACACGTGTAGCCCAACAGCTAAGGAGCCGCTGTGGACATCATCCTATCCAATTCGAGCGATAAGCCCATCTACGAACAAATATTCTCGCAGATCAAAGCTCAGATCCTTTCGGGAACGCTCGCTGCGGGAGCCAAACTCCCCAGCATCCGTGCACTCGCGAGCGATCTTGGCGTGAGCGTCATCACCACCAAGCGCGCCTACGCCGACCTGGAGCAGCTCGGTTTTATCTGCACCGTGCAGGGCAAGGGCTGTTTTGTCGCCGAGGGCAACCAGGAGCTCTTGCGCGAAAACCAGCTCTGCCATATCGAAGAGCTACTTGCGAAAGCGGCAAGCCAAGCCGAAACCCTGGGCGTCACACGCGACAAGCTGCACGAGATGCTCGACCTGGTAGCCCCCGAAACCATGCAGTAGCCATCTGCAAGAAAGGCTATACCATGCAGAACTTGTTAGAACTCAAAGGTATCTCACGCCGTGTGAGCGACCGCTTTTCACTACGCGATGTCACGCTCGCCGTGGAGCCCGGCCAGATTGTTGGCTTTGTGGGCGCAAACGGCGCCGGCAAAACAACGACGATTCGCGCCGCGCTTGGGCTTATAAAGCTCGATGCCGGCGAAGTGCACCTGTTTGGGCAGCACTGTGGCGCCGACGCGCCCGATGAAGCGCAGCGCTGCTTGCACACTCGTGTCGGCCTCGTGCTGGACACATGCCCCTTCCCTTCCACACTCAAGGTGACCGAAGTTGAGGCACTCGTAAGCCCGGCGTACCCCGCCTGGAGCCATGGCACCTTCGCCGACCTCCTCAGCCAATTTGGCCTCGATCCCAAGGCAAAGGTCAAGGACCTTTCCCGCGGCATGGGCATGAAGTTGCAGCTTGCCTGCGCGCTCAGCCACCAGGCCAAGCTGCTCGTTTTGGACGAAGCCACCGCGGGCCTCGATCCCATGGCACGCGAGGAACTGCTTGATGAGCTGCTTGCCTTTGTCGCCGACGGCCAGCACAGCGTGCTGCTCTCGAGCCACATTACGTCCGACCTCGATCGCGCCGCCGACCGCGTCATCTGCATCGATAATGGCTCGATTATTTTTGACCTGCCGCGCGAGGACATTACCGACCGAGCTGGCATCGCCCACTGTACCCAAGCACAGGCCGCCGAGCTTATGGCTTGCGTCGAAGGT
>OHZC01000355.1_pt1 | contig 15951 bp, 9 predicted proteins | sample 1580361 | NCBI WGS metagenome assembly OHZC01 (sample SAMEA3882532, study PRJEB24775) | human gut metagenome | biome: human-associated habitat; feature: intestine environment; material: feces | place: Netherlands | collected 2009/2010
CGCAGGTCTCGCTGTTCAGGCCCAGTTCCTTGTAGTTCTCAACCTTAGCCTTGGAGGCGTTGTAAACAACGAAGTCAGGCTCAAAATTGGCCAGCTCCTCAGCGGTGGGCTTGATAAACATGTTGGTGACAAAGTGTGCCTGCCAGGCCACCTCAACGATGAAGCGGATAGCCATGCGGGTGTCCTTGTTGGCGCCGCAGAAGGCATCGACGACGAACAGGCGCTTGTTGCACAGCTCCTTCTTGGCGATGTCCTTCACGGCAGACCAGGTCTGCTCGGTCATGGGGTGGTTGTCGTTCTTGTACTCGTCGCTGGTCCACCAAACGGTGTCCTTGGAGTTCTCGTCCACGACGATGTACTTGTCCTTGGGGGAACGGCCGGTGTAAACGCCGGTCATGACATTGACAGCGCCCAGCTCGGTGACCTGGCCCTTCTCATAGCCGGTCAGCTCGGGTTTGGTCTCCTCCTCGAACAGCATCTCATAAGAGGGGTTATGCACGATCTCGGTCGTGCCGGTAATGCCATACTTAGTCAAATCCAGATTTGCCATGTTTACATATACCTCTTTCTCTATACTTTTGGCTGAATGGGGGACAAGGGGACTAAGTCAGCCTCCTAGTGCCCCATCCTGACATTTATTATACAAAGATTTCGGCATAAAAGCAAGTTCAAATTCTTTCAAAGATTGTGACATTATTGTAAAATAGTTTGAATTTTACAGAGAATGTAGGGGCGAACATTGTTCGCCCGCCAGCCTTGCGGCGGTGCATGCCTTCCGGAGTAAGCTTTGCACTGTGCAAACGGCCAGCGGGCGAGCAGTGCTCGCCCCTACAAATCAGGTCACAATTATTTTTTTGTTACGCATCCGAGCGCGAATACGCATTCTTCATGCCGCTGCTCAGCTCAAACAGGACCTTATTCAGGGCGTCCGTCGTCTCAGCCCTGACCATGGCGGCCAACTCCTCGTTGGCCTTGGTGCGCAGGGCGGCACGAGCGGCGGGGTCGGCCTCGCCGCGCTGGGCATCATCATAGGCGTTAATGATGCCGTTGGCTTTGCTGCCGACGCTCAACGTGTAGCGCTCGATGTGGAACACCGATTTTGCGTAGGACGCATCGGCCATGGCGGCCAGCAGACGGCTGGCCCAGTAGAAGTTGTCGGTGGAGACATCGCCCGTCGTGTTGGACAGGTACTCCGGCGTCGTGTCCACGTTGGCGTAGAAGGGCACCATCGTGTTGAAGGCGTTGGACGCAAAGGCCAGCCACTCCACGGCGCGGAAGTCCTCCGGTACGTCGGGGCGCATTTGCAGCAGTGCCATAAAGTCGTTGCGGTTCACACCGATGGGACGGTAGATGCCCCTCTCGGAAGCCGTGGCCGCATAGGGGTCATACGGCGTGCCCTGATAATGGCTCGACAGCACGTACTTTACGTCCTCGGGCGTGATCTTTTTCTCGGGCACCATGCACCAGGGCAGGTCGTCGGAGCGCGGCGTAAAGTCGGCGTCCGGGCCGTCCCAGGCGAACGTATTGGGGTTGAAATAGCGCAGCATGTACCAGCCGCGGGGCGTGTTGTAGACATGGTCGGCATCGTCGTGGCTGCCGAAGGCGTCGCGCGGATTCAGCTCACCGTCCAGGGACAGGTCAAGATGGTACTTGTCGATAAAGCCGCGCAGGTCGGCGGAGCACATGAACTCCTTCTGCTCGCCCAGTGCGTCGTCCAGGTCGAGCGTGTCAAGGCCGAGCTGGTTCGGCATGACCACATAGACGTCATCAGGCACGCGGCGGGCCATCCAGTGGTGGCCGCCGATGGTCTCGAGCCACCAGACCTCGTCCACATCCTGGAACGCGATGCCGTTCATCTCGTAGGTGCCGTACTGCTCCAGCAGACTGCCAAGGCGCCGGACGCCCTCGCGCGCGGAGCGGACATAGGGCAGGACCAGATAGACAATGTCCTCCTCGCCGATGCCGCCCTTGACGAGCGGGTCAGCGCCCAGCACGCGCGGGTTGGAGGTGATGGTCTCGGTAGCCGTCATGCCGACGTTGGCCGCGTTGACGCCGCTGGCCGCCCACAGGCCCTTGCCCTCAACAGCGTTGGGCACCGCGGTGATGCGCAGGCCGCTGCCGGGCAGGGGGATCTCGACGCCCGAAATGACGGATTTATAGACTGCGGGGTAGTCCTGCGGCTGAAAAACGGTGAATTTTTTGGCAGTGAAATGGCCGGAGCCGGAATCGTCGTTACGGGCGATCATCGTGGACCCGTCGTAGGACGCATTTTTGCCGACCAGAATGGTGGTGCAAGCCATGGTTAAATCGTCTCCTTTTATGTATCTGTAGACACCGCATTGTAGGGGCCGGGCACGCCCGGCCCGCGGGTTTCACGTCGGTGTGTGCTCATGGGTAGGTACCGGGCCGGACATGTCCGGCCCCTACGGGCATCCCACTATTTCCCTATTATAGAACAATTTGTGCAAATTTCAACCGTCACATTTCCTGCGCCACGCCCTGCGCGATCACACCGCTCTGGTAGGCTTCGACCAGGGCTGTCAGGTCACGGATCAGCGCCTGCTTGCGCCCGCCCTCGTCGGTGTCGCGCACCAGAATGCGCTGGGGCGCAGTATAGATATACTCGCTCTTGCTGGCAATGTCCTCGTCCTCGTGGATGGCCTTATCCACGCTCTCAAACGGCTGGTGGGTGCGCAAGATCAACCCGCGGGAGTTATAGACCAGTGTGTAGCCGGCTATGCCGGTGCGCCGGTGGTAGGCACGGCAGAAGCCGCCGTCAATAATGATGAGCCGTCCGCCGCCCTTGATGGGGCTTTCCCCCTCGATGGCGCGGACCGGGACATGGCCATTCACGATGTGGCTGCCCTCGCCGGACAGGCCAAATTCGCGCAAAATATGCTCGGCGGTGCGCGGGTCGGCAATGTGCCTGTAGTAGGGGTCCTTGATCTCCACCTGGGCCGCCGGGTCGGCAATATAGAGCCGCTCAAACGTCGTCATGGAGCTGCGGCCAAACAGCGGTGATTTTGCCCCGCACCACAGGTACCATAAAAAGTCCTGTCCAGCCAGCCGTGCCGGGCTGCCCGCGGGCGCGCTGTAGCCCTGGCGGGCGCGGCGGTCACAGTAGTCGAACAGCTGCTTGCCGCTGCGGGCGGTGCCCTCAAACCGAATGGCCGCAAACGCGCCGTCCTCGGTCATCGGCACTGCGCCGTGGTAGAGCAGATTGCCGTTGCACATTTTATAAAACGCGCCGTGGGCGTACAAAAATTGCACATGGCGCTGCAGGCGCTCGCTCTCGGCAAAGCTGCGCACCAGCTCGGCGGTGATTTTTTCCTCGTCGGCAGTCAGCGCAGCAGGGTTGGCCGGGTCAACGGTGGGAAAGTCGCAGTCCAGCAGGGGATAGGTCGTGCCGAAATAGTCCACCGTGCCCGCGGCAAAGTCAATGTGGTTCAAAAAGTCGCGGCCCTGCAAATCAAAATCCGGGTTGCGGGCAATGACCTGCGCCTCCAGCTTGAGCATCATAACGGTCACGGCCTTGTGCATCCGCGCGGCGGCGGTCAGGTCGCCTGCCGCTGTGCGCTGATCGGCGTGGGGCAGCCAGCGCGAAACATCGGAATCCGCGTAAGTATGCTGGGCAAAGCGCTCCAAGCGGCGCAGGCTGATGCCGTAGCCGCCCTCCAGCGTGTCCAGATTGTTGTAGGCCAGCGTTGTTTTCAGCACGGTCATAATGCAGAGCGGGCTGCCCGCTGCCGCGCCCATCCAGACCACGTCGTGGTTGCCCCACTGGATGTCCACCTGATGATGCGCCATCAGACTGTCCAGAATGCGGTCCGGGCGCGGGCCGCGGTCAAACAGGTCGCCCACAATGTGCAGACGGTCCACAGCCAGCCGCTTGATGACCTCGCAGAAGCGGATAATATAGGCGTCGGCGCGGTCATAGCGGATGATGCTCTCAATGATCTCGCCGTAATACTGGTCCTTGTCGTGGTCCTCAAAGTGGGCGTGAAGCAGCTCGTCGAGGATGTAGCCGCAGTTCTGCGGCAGACAGCGGCGCACATGGTCGCGGGTATGCTTGCTGGACACGAACCGGCACAGGTCGATGAGCCGCAGCAGCGTCATGCGATACCAGGCGTGCAGGTCTTTCTGGCGGGCTTTCAGCTCGGGCAGCTTCTGATTGGGGTAATAGACGAGCGTCGCCAGCTCGGCACGCTCGTCGGCGGGGACACCGGTGCCAAGCACCGTGTCGATTTTTTCACGGATGACGCCCGATGCGCTGTTTAATATATGTACGAACGCTTCGTGCTCGCCGTGCAGGTCACTCATGAAGTGCTCGGTGCCCTTGGGCAGACGGAGCAGGGCCTCAATGCGGATGATCTCGCTGGCCGCGGCGGCCACGGTCTGGTATTTCTGAGACAGCAGGCGCAGATAGCGCAGATGCTCATCGGAATATTGCACGGGCAGGACCTCCCTGTACTTTTCTTTCATCTATATGGAAGTATAGCACACCTTGCGGCAAAACAAAAGGCCGCAGCCCGGAATTTTGGGCTGCGGCCTGATGATTTTTAGGGCAGGGACTCGGTAGGGGCGGATTCTATATCCGCCCGTGGACGTTTACCCTGCGTTCATCTTTTTTCACAACGGGATGCTGCCAAGCGGGCGCATATAGAATGCGCCCCTACGGTGCAGCATGGCTGCGCATTTTTTTTGCAATCACTCGATCTCAATCAGCGTCTGCTTCGGCTCGAGCTTCTTGGCCTCGGCCTTGGGCAGATGCAGGGTCAGGATGCCGTTCTCAAACTTAGCGCTGATGTCCTTGGGCTCCAGCTCCTTGCCGACATAGAAGCTGCGTGCGCAGCTGCCGGTAGCACGCTCCTGGCGGATATAGCGGCCTTCGTTGTCCTTGTCATCCAGTTCCTCATTGCGCTGGGCGCTGATGGTCAGATAGCCGTTGTCCAGATCCAGCTTGACATCCTCTTTCTTGAAGCCGGGCAGATCAACGAACACATCGTAGCTGTCCTTGTTCTCGCGGACATCGGTTTTCATCACATTGGCGGCACGTTTGCCAAACATGCCGCGGGGCGCAGCGGCCTTCATGGCGCGGTCAAAATCGTGCTCCCAATCGTTGCTGAACAGATCATCCATCAAAGCCTCATTGAACATATACGGAACCATCATCATAAGTCATTCCTCCAATTTTCATCGGCCGCCCGTTTTGTTTGTGAGCGGTTGACTTTTGATACACATTGTTGCGTTCCCTTTGGGGATTCGGTTCTTCCGTTCCTCTTTCCCTTGGAACGCCTCTATAATAGCACCGAATATTAGCACTGTCAATAGTAGAGTGCTAATGTTTACATGTTATGTAATGTTTGTTCACAAAATATGTAATAAGTTTGAAAACATGCCATAGCAACGTTGCAATTGAGATTTGCCTGTAGGGGCCGGGCATGCCCGGCCCGGCACTCACCCGCAAGTGCCCGCCTATGGGAAGCCTGCGGGCCGGGCATGCCCGTCCCCTACCGCGCGGCGTTTCCTATTTACCCCGTCCAGCCGCGCAGGGCGTAACACATAGCCTTCCCAAGCACCTTGATTTGCGCTCCGGTCATGCCCGGGGCAGCCTTTGCTTTCTAACGCCTGCTCACGGGGGAAAAGGCTTCTCATCTTTACATTATGTCGTATTCAATCGGCGTCTCAAATAGCCGCGCTGCCTTCTCCCGGTCCCCGGTCTGGCCCAGCGCCCACATCAGCTTGACGGCGACAGCCTCGGGGGTCATGTCGCGGGCCTCCAGGACGCCGGGCAGCTCACCGACGGCGCGGCCCACCTCATAGACGGCCAGGTCACACCCCTCATGCGGGACCTGCGTGGTAAACACCGCCAGCCGCCCGCTCTCACACCAGCGGCGCAGGGCGGCGAACATCTCGCCATGCTCCCCGCCCGGCAGGCCGCCGACGCCGAAGCTCTCCAGCACCAGTGCGCGGTAGTGCGGGGCCAGCAGCGGGATGATGTCCGCCCGCATGCCCGGCACAAGCCGCAGCACAAAAACAGCGGGCTCAAGCCTTTCATAGAACCGCACGGGCGGCTGGTCCGTGGGGCGGCGCAGAAACGTCACCAGCCGCGTATCGCGGAACACCGCGGTCTCGGGGTAGTCGATGCTGGAAAACGCATTGAAGCTGCGCGTCCGCGTCTTGCGCGCGCGTGTGCCCAGAATGACCTTGTTGTCAAACACCAACTGCACGCCCCATGCGCCGTCGCTGACCGCGTAGACGAACGCGCGGTAGAGGTTGTTGCGCGCGTCGGTATCGCGGTTGTAGATGGACTTCTGGCTGCCGGTCAGCACAACGGGCTTCGCGCTGTTCTGCACCATGTAGCTGAGCGCCGCGGCGGTGTAGGCCATCGTATCTGTGCCGTGGGCGATGACAAAGCCGTCGCAGGCGTCATAATTTTCTTTGATGCAGCGCACGATGCTCTGCCACTGCGCGGGGCCGACGTTCGTCGAATCCAGGTTGAACACCTGCACAGCGCTGACCTCGCACAGGTCAGCCAGCTCGGGCACGCAGGCCAGCAGCTCCTCTGACGTGATGGCCGGGGCCAGCCCGCCCGCCGCCGTAGGGCGGCTTGCAATCGTCCCGCCTGTGGCGAGAAGCAGAATTTTTTTCATCAAAATACCTCACTTCCTTGGCCCCCTCTGCGAGGGGGCTCCGCCCGCAGGCGGTGGGGGAGAGAGCTTCGCGGTTATCCGAAATATTTCGGGTCATGGCAAAGTTCTCTCCCTCCGGCCCTACGGGCCACCGCTCCCCTTCTGGCGCAAGCGCCACCTCCCCCGTATCGGGGGAGTCTGTCTCTCCGGCCCTACGGGCCACCTCCCTCGCAGAGGGAGGCAAGAGCTTTTCACTCCGCCCACATCAGATGCCGCTCCGCGACGACCTGGGCGTCCAGTGTGCGCGGACCTGCCGTAAAGCGCACGGTCACGCGGCGGCCCGCAACGCTTTCCACGGTGCCGGGGCCAAAGACGGCATGCCGCACATGGGCACCGACGGCGGTGATGCTGTCCACATCCACAGGCGGCAGCGGGGCGCGTGCCGCGGGCGGGGGTGTGCGGCGGCCCGAGGGCTCGGCGTCGTGGCGTTTGCGGTGGCCGGGCAGACCGGACAGCACCTCATCCACAAAGGTCGAGCGCTCCGCCGCGCAGTCAAACAGCACCAACTGCTGCCGTGCGCGGGTCATGGCCACGTAAAACAGCCGCCGGTCCTCCTCATACTGCTGCGTCTCGCCGGGCGTGCGGCAGCACAGCTCCGGCTTGGCGGGCAGGATGCCGTCCAGCACATCCAACAAAATGACCCGGTCATATTCCAGCCCCTTGGCCGAGTGGATCGTCGAAAGCAAAAACCTGCACCCGGGCGGATTTTCATGGTTTTGTATGATGCTGCGCAGCTTTTCCAGCCGCCGCAGCAGGTGCCGCGGCGTCGGCTCCTGTGCGCCGAGCATTTCCAGCACGGCCAGCTTCGTGCGGTCCATGCCGTTTTTGTCCAGATATTTGCCGTAGCCCAGCTGGTCAGCCAGGAACCGCACCGCATCGTCCGCGGCCATTTTGGGCAGACGCGCCAAACCGTCCGCCACGTCAGCCATGGCAGCGCGGGTGCGCGGACGGATGCTGTCCTCATTCAGCAGGGCCGTCCAGCAGCCCTGCCCGTACTGCCGCGCCTGGTTGCAGGCAAACAGCGCCTGTGCCCGGGTGACGGGCACGCCGAATTTGTAGTAGCAGCGCAGAAAAGTTTCCCCATCCGCGGGGTGTGCGGCCAGCGTAAAAATATCGGTCACATCGCGGACGATCTTGTTGGTAAAAAAGGTCTGGTCCACTGCCTTGCAGGCGTAGGGGATGCCCCGCCGCTCGCACAGGTCGATGATGGGCAGTGCGCTCTCGTGGTTGCGGAACAGCACCGCCGTCCCGGTATCGCAGTGCTGCGCCGTCTCAAACAAGAATGGCAGCTGGTCGGCGCGGCGCGGCACGGTGACGATCTGCAGCGGTGCGCCGGGGCCCTGCGTCGGTGCGATGGTCTTGGGGCGGCGATAGCGGTTGCGCGCCACAAAGCGGTTGGCAGCCTCCAGAATCGGCTCTGTGGAGCGGTAGTTCTGCTCCATCAGCAAAATCTGTGCGCCGGGATAGGTCTTTTCAAAGTCCATCAGCGCCTGGGGGTAGGCGGCGCGGAAGCCGTAAATGCTCTGGTCCTCGTCGCCGACCATAAAGATATTGCCGCTTTCCTGCGCCAGCACGCGGATAATTTCATGCTGTACCTTGGACGTATCCTGCGACTCATCGACGCAGAAATACTTGTACCGTTTGCGGAACGCCGCCGCAACCGCGGGCGCACCGCGCAGGATTTGCAGCGCAAAGCAGAGCTGGTCGTCGTAGTCCATTTTGTGCGCGGCCTTCAGCGCCTTCTGGTAGCCGCGGTACAGGTCGGGCAGATTCTCAATGTCGGTTTCCAGTTCGTCCAATTCCGCGTCAGTCAGACACATATTTTTAATGTAGGTGATGGCCGTGCGCAGATCCTTGACCGTGCTCTCGGCGGGGTACTCGTGGTTTGTGTCCTGCCATAGCTGCATGAGCAGCGGCGTGGTCTCGCTCTCATTGCGGATGAGCTCCGGCGGGGTACGGCCATACATGCGGCTGTACAGCGCGATGATGCGCGCCGCCACACCGTTGATGGTGCGGAACTCCAGCCGTGCGGCCAATTCGCCGCCGAACCGCGCCGCGAACCGGGCGCGCATCTCCTGCGTGGCGGCGACGGTGTAGGTCATTGTCAGGATGGTTTCCGGCGCAATGCCGCAGACCTCGGTCATATAGCCCAGCCGGGTGATGAGCACGGTGGTTTTGCCGCTGCCCGGCACCGCCAGCAGCAGCACCGGGCCGTTGACCGCCTCCACCGCCGCGCGCTGCTGGTCGTTCAGGGCCACCAGATGGGCCGTTTCAAATATAACCTTGTCCATGGCAGCTCCTTTCGTGCAGTATAAATCGCCGCGCAGTAGGGGCCGCACATGTGCGGCCCGCAGCTTCACGGGGGACGCCCGCTTATGGGCAGGCCGCGGGCCGGGCATGCCCGGCCCCTACAGTGTTTCCCTATTGTACCATACATCCCGCACAAAAGCAAAGCAGCCGGTCCATGCCCTCCTTGCCGAGCAGTAATTGCGTGCGTGAAAACTGGTTTAACATGTATCGTTCCTCTCTCGCCCGTAAACGAGTTCTATGGGCAAAGCCGCGGGCCGGGCATGCCCGGCCCCTACTTCTCTATATCCCCACTATGCAGATGTGATTATAAATGTCAACCTTGCAAAGTGTAAAAACCTGCAGCATTTCAGCCCGCGTATTTTGTCACCCCCAAGTCTTGGATAAACGCGCACACTGTGGTACAATATGTAAGAAAGAGCAAACTTCCCATAACCAAAGGACGTCACCATGAAACAAGGCAATTTGAATATACGCTGCACCGAAGATTACGCGGTGCTGTACTGGGATAAACCCGCCGCCGCGCCCAGCGGGGCGGAATACACGGTCTCCCTGAACGGTGAGGCCGTTGGCCGCACAGACCGCACCCATTTTACGATAGAAGGGCTGAGCTACGGCAGTGCCTTCCGGGTGGACGTGGTCAGCGGCAGCTACTGCATCGGCTCGGCCACGCTGCAGTTCGGCAGGGAAAAACGCCGCATCGACATTACCGCCGCGCCCTACTTCTGCAAGGGCGACGGCCATATCCTGAACACCGACAATTTACAGCGGGCCATCAACGACTGCGGCGCGGACGATATTCTGTACGTGCCGGCGGGCGATTTCCTGACCGGCGCACTGCGGCTGCACAGCGATCTGGAAATTTATCTGGCCAAGGGCGCGGTCCTGCAGGGCACAACGAACATTCACGACTATTCGCCCCGCATCCCCAGCCGGTTTGAGGGCACCGAGATGCGCTGCTACTCAAGCCTTTTGAACGCGGGCGACATGAACCACAAGACCGGTCCGAACTGCCGCAATATCATCATCCGCGGCAGGGGCACGATCTGCGGCGGCGGGCAGGAACTGGCCCGCAAGATCATTGAGGACGAGCGCGCCCGCATCAAGAGTTTTCTAGACGACAATCGGGAGCTCGTCGAAAGCTGCGAGAACAGCGACACGATCCCGGGCCGCGTCCGCCCGCGGCTTATCAATTTAAGCAACTGTGAGAACGTCTGGATCAGCGGTATCACGCTGAAAAACGGCCCGTCCTGGAACGTCCACATGATCTACTGCGACGACATCCAGACCGACCACTGCACCTTTGTGTCCGAGGGCGTCTGGAACGGCGACGGCTGGGACCCGGATTCCTCAACGAACTGCACACTGTTTGCGTCGGAGTTCTCCACGGGGGACGACGCTGTCGCCATCAAGAGCGGCAAAAACCCCGAGGGCAACGAAATCAACCGTCCCTGCGCGCATATCCGGGTGTTTGACTGCCACAGCGACTGCGGCCACGGCATCTGCATCGGCAGCGAGATGAGCGGCGGCGTGGAGGACGTGCAGATCTGGGACTGTGATCTGGCAAACTCGCTGTCCGGCATCGAGATCAAGGCCACGCCCAAGCGCGGCGGCTATGTGCGCGGCGTGACCGTGCGGGACTGCATCACGCCCCGCGTCATGCTGCACAGCGTACCGTACAATGACGACGGTGTGCCCGCCGGTGCCCCGCCGAAGCTCGAGCACTGCTTCTTTGAGCGGCTGACCCTGACCGCCGAGGTGCTGGACCATGACCGCAGCCGACACGATGCCGCCCCGATCGAGATCGCGGGCTTTGACAAGCCGGGCTATGAGGTCGAGGACATTGTCTTTAAGGATATTACCATCACCAAGCCGTCCGTCGCCCTGCCGCTGGGGCTGTGCAAGGGTGTGACGCTGAGCAATCTTGCGTGTGTGAAGGAATAAGCCTAAAGCCTCCCCACTTTATGAACAAATCTTAAAACTTCCTTACACCCTCTTGCACCACGGTGCAGGAGGGTGTATTATTATCACGCTTTAATAATTAACATAAGCCAACTATTAACAGGAGGTGTTCACCAATGGGCACTGAAGCCCCTTATCTGAGCGGGGTGTTCCGCTTTGTGGCGCGGCTGCACACACTGTCCAGGCGCGGGATGCGCATGGCACTGGCCGGGCAGCCCAAATGCCGCTATGGCATGCTGCAAAGTCTGTACAATCTCATTGAGCAGCACGGCTGCGACGGTGCGATCTATGTCTCGGACATTGCGCGGCAGATGCACCAGCCTATGCCGGCGATTTCCCGCGGGCTGCGTCAGATGGAGCAGGACGGCCACATCGTCCGCGAGACCGACTCCAAGGACCGCCGCAAGACGCTGGTGCGCATCACCCCGGCAGGGGAGCGCGCCCGCAAAGCCAATGAGCAGGCCATGAACGACTACTTTGCCCGCATCATGGCGCGGCTGACCCCGGAGCATCTGGCGCAGGCCAACGCCGTAAAGGACGCTCTGCTCGCCGCCATCGAGGCCGAGAACGCCGCTATGAAAACCGATTTGAAAGGAGAACCCCCGCATGACGAAAATTTTTAAGCAGCTGGGGCGGCACTGGGCGGCCTGCCTGGCCGTCGTTGCGCTGCTCATCGTGCAGGCATACTGCGATTTAAGTCTGCCCGACTACACAAGCAAAATTGTGGACACCGGCATCCAGCAGGGCGGCATTGAAAGCCCTGTGCCCGACACCGTCCGCAGCACAACGCTGCAGGCGCTCGAGCTGCTCATGTCCGAGGACGACGCCGCACTGGCGGACGAAGCCTACTTCGACCCCGACGCGGACGGTGTGCGCGCACTGAACCCGGACGCGGACACCGCCGCGCTGGAAAATGCGTTCACAACGCCGGACGTTGTGCTGTACATGGCCGCGGCGAAGAATGCCGCCACTGCCGCCGGTACCACCGACACCGTGGTCCCCACGGCCTATGACCTCGACGCCGTCGCCACGCAGCTGGCCGCCGCGTCCCGGGCCCCCGGCGCACGGGAAATGCTGCAGAGCCAGCTGACGGACGGTCTCGCCCAGCTGGACGAGACCGTCGCCGACAGCCTGTCCAGCCAGGCCATGCTGCTCGTTGCGCTGGAATATGACGCCCAGGGCATTGCCCATGACGTGCAAATGTCCTATCTGCTGCGCACGGGCGGTCAGATGCTGGCTTTAACGCTGCTCATGGTTGCCGTGGCCGTCGCCGTCGGCTTTATCGCGTCCCGCGTCTCCGCCGCCATTGGCCGTGACCTGCGCCGCGACGTGTTCAGGACCGTCGTCGGCTACTCCAACGCCGAAATTGAAAAATTTTCCACTGCTTCGCTGATTACCCGCACCACGAACGACATCCAGCAGGTGCAGTTCGTCTGCGTGATCCTGCTGCGCATGGTGGCCTACGCGCCCATTTTGGGCATTGGCGGCATCATGCACGTTGCCAGCGGCAACACGGGGCTGGAATGGATCATCTTTGTGGCCGTGGCCGCACTGCTGGCGCTCATCGCCGTTTTGATGAACGTAGCCATGCCGAAATTCAAGCAGATGCAAGTCCTGGTGGACCGGCTGAACCTTGTCAGCCGCGAAATCCTGACCGGCATTATGCCCATCCGCGCGTTCAGCCGCGAGGCATTTGAGGAAAAGCGCTTTGACAGGGCCAACACCGACCTGATGAAGACCCAGCTGTTCACCAACCGCACGATGGTCGCCATGATGCCGTTTATGACGCTCATCATGAACGGCACGAGCCTGCTCATCGTCTGGTTCGGCGGCAAGGCGATGGATCTGGGCAGTATGCAGGTGGGTGAGATGATTGCGTTCATCACCTACACGATGCAGATCGTCATGTCGTTCCTCATGCTCTCGATGGTCGCCGTCATGCTGCCCCGCGCCGGTGTTGCTGCGGACCGCATTGACGAGGTCATCAAGACCCCCTCGACCATCCATGACCCCGCTGCGCCCAAGGCACTGCCCGCGGACGGCACCCACGGCGTTGTGGCGTTCCATGACGTCAGCTTCCGCTATCCCGGCTCCGACGAGGACGCGCTCGAGCACATCAGCTTCACGGCCAGACCCGGCGAGACAACGGCCATCATCGGCTCCACGGGCTGCGGCAAATCTACGCTGCTCAACCTGATCCCGCGCTTCTACGATGTAACCGAGGGCAGCGTGACGATTGACGGCGTTGACGTGCGCGACATGACCCAGGCACAGCTGCACGACGAGCTGGGCTATGTACCGCAGAAGGGCGTGCTGTTCAGCGGCACGATCACATCCAACCTGAAGTTCGGCGGCGACCACATCACCGACGCCGACGCAGAGCAGGCCGCCGAGATTGCCCAGGCCACGGAATTCATCTCCGCTAAGCCCGAGGGCTTCGACAGCCCGATTGCCCAGGGCGGCAGCAACGTCTCCGGCGGGCAGAAGCAGCGCCTTTCGATTGCCCGCGCCATTGCCAAGCACCCGCAGATCTATCTGTTTGACGACAGCTTCTCGGCGCTGGACTACAAGACCGACGTGGCGCTGCGCCGTGCGCTGAAGGCTAAAACTGACAACGCCACGGTCATTATTGTGGCGCAGCGCATCTCCACCGTGCTGCACGCGAACCAGATCCTGGTGCTGGATGAGGGGCGCATCGTCGGCAAGGGCACCCATGCCCAGCTGATGGAAAGCTGCCCCGCGTATCAGGAAATTGCGCGCAGCCAGCTGAGCCAGAAGGAACTGAATTTGCAGAAGGAGGGTGAGTGATATGCCAAGACCTGGACGCATGACGACGGAGCGCGCCAAGGACTTCAAGGGCACGCTGCGCCAGCTGCTGGCCGCCATGAGCAAGTATAAGCTGTCGCTGGTCGTCGTCATTGTTTTCGCTGTTCTGTCAACCATTTTCAACATTGCAGGGCCGAAGATCCTGGCCAAGGCCACCACGGCGCTGGCCACCGGCTGGATCGCCAAGCTGCGCGGCGTGGGCGGCATCGACTTTGCCTACATCGGCAAGGTGCTGCTGTTCCTGCTGGGCATGTACCTGCTGTCCGCGGCGTTCAGCTTCATTCAGGGCTGGCTCATGTCCGGCCTGTCGCAGAAGGTCTGCTACGACTTCCGCGACCAGATCAGCAAAAAGATCAACCGCCTGCCGCTGGCCTACTTTGAAAAGCGCACCGTCGGCGAGGTGCTGTCCCGCATCACAAACGACGTGGATACGCTGGGCCAGAGCCTGAACCAGAGCGTGACCCAGCTGATCACCAGCGTTGCGACGATGGTCGGCGTGCTCATCATGATGCTGTCCATCAGCCCTAAAATGACGCTGATTGCCCTGCTGATCCTGCCGGTCTCGCTGGCGCTGGTGCTGGTGGTCGTCAAGTTCAGCCAGAAGTATTTCAAGGCGCAGCAGGCGACACTGGGCGTTGTCAACGGCCAGGTCGAGGAGGTCTACTCCGGCCACAACGTCATCAAGGCGTTCAACCGCGAGGCCGCCGTGCTGGACGACTTCAACGCCGCGAACGATAAGCTGTACGAATCCGCGTGGAAATCGCAGTTTTTGTCCGGCCTGATGCAGCCCATCATGAACTTTGTGGGCAACCTGGGCTATGTGGCCGTCGCCATCGTCGGCAGCATTTTTGCCGCAGCGGGCGCCATCACCATCGGCGATATTCAGGCGTTCATCCAGTACGTCAAGAACTTCACCCAGCCCATCCAGCAGCTGGCGCAGGTGTCCAACATGCTGCAAAGCATGACCGCCGCCGCCGAGCGCGTCTTTGAATTTTTGAACGAGCCCGAGGAGGACCAGTTGGCCGACCCCGCCCGCCGCGCCGACCCCGCCTGCATCGACGGCCAGGTCACGTTTGACCATGTAAAGTTCGGCTACACGCCGGAAAAGACCGTCATCCACAATTTCAGCTGCAATGTCAAGCCCGGCCAGAAGGTCGCCATCGTCGGCCCCACCGGCGCGGGCAAGACCACAATGGTCAAGCTGCTCATGCGGTTCTATGATGTGGATTCCGGCGAAATTTTGCTGAACGGCCACAACGTTAGGGACTTTGACCGCAGCGACCTGCGCGAGGGCTTCGGCATGGTGCTGCAGGATACCTGGCTGTTCAAGGGCACGATCATGGAGAACATCCGCTATGGCCGTCTGGATGCCACGGACGAGGAGGTCATTGCCGCCGCGAAGGCTGCAAACGCTGATCACTTTATCCGCACGCTGCCCGGCGGCTACCAGATGGAGCTGAACGAGGACGCCTCCAACGTCAGCCAAGGCCAGAAGCAGCTTTTGACGATTGCCCGCACGATTTTGGCGGACAACCGCATCCTGATCCTCGATGAGGCGACATCGAGCGTTGACACCCGCACCGAGCAGCGCATCCAGACGGCTATGGACCGCCTGATGCAGGGCCGCACGAGCTTCGTCATCGCGCACCGCCTCTCGACGATCTTCAACGCCGACCAGATCTACGTCATCGACAACGGTCACATCAAGGAGCACGGCACTCACGAGGAACTGCTCAAGATGGGTGGCCTCTATAGTTATCTCTACAATATCCAGTTCAACAAGAAAAACGCGTAAGAAAGGGAAGAGGATATGCAACTACTCTATAATATAGCGGCCATCATCATCGTGATCCTGATCATCCCGATGTTCATGGTCCGCTCGGTGCGTGAGAAAGGCTTTGTCGAACGCATCCGGCAGAGCCTGGGCTTCTTCCCCGAACACGCTCTCGACAAGGTGGAGAAGAAGGACTGCATCTGGGTCCATGCGGCCTCTGTCGGCGAGATCGTCGCGACGAGTCCGCTCATCAAGGAGTTCCGCAAGGAGTTCCCGAAGAGCCCCATCCTCGTCTCTGTCGTCACGACGAGCGGCTACGAGATGGCCAACCGCATCATCAAGGATGCCGATGCGATCATCTACTTCCCGCTCGACCTGCCGTGGCTGGCC
>OHZC01000356.1_pt1 | contig 15949 bp, 9 predicted proteins | sample 1580361 | NCBI WGS metagenome assembly OHZC01 (sample SAMEA3882532, study PRJEB24775) | human gut metagenome | biome: human-associated habitat; feature: intestine environment; material: feces | place: Netherlands | collected 2009/2010
CTCCTCGCCCTTGTGGCGGATCGAGGTGAACCAACCAAAGTGGTTGAGGCCAAAGTAATCGTACTCGACATCCTTCTTGTCGATATCGAGCGCGGCGCAAACCACGTCGATGATCGCGATCGGCATGTCGCAGATGTTGATGATGCGAGCGTTGGGACGCAGCACACGGCAGCCCTCGGAGACGATGGCGGCAGGGTTGGAGTAGTTGAGAATCCAGTAGTCCTTCTTGGCGTACTTCTCAACATCATCGATCAGCTCGACCATGGGGAAGATGGTGCGCATTCCGTAGGCCATGCCGCCGCAGCCGCAGGTCTCCTGGCCGACGCAGCCATGGCGCAGCGGGATCTTCTCGTCCTGCTCGCGCATGGCGTAGCCGCCCACGCGCATCTGGGCGAACACGAAGCTCGCGTCGGTAAAAGCCGTCTTTTTGTCGGTGGTCACCGTGAGCTTGATGTCCAGGCCGAGGTCCTCGTGCAAAATCCAGTCCACGAGCACGCCGATCTTGCGCTGACGCTCCTCGTTGATGTCGTACAGACGAATCTCGTCAACATCGAGCTCGTCCTTGCGCAGGGCGATGGACTTGACGATGCCGGGGGTAAAGGTGGATCCGCCACCACACAGAGTAATGATCATTGTTTACTGCTCCTTCTCAATTGCGTTTTCGACCTTGTCGCGCATCTCGGCGACTTTCATGCCAAAGATGATCTGGATATTATTGCCGTTGCGGTTGATGCCGCTGTTGGGCACGTGGTTGATGAGGTCCTCATTGATGAGGTCCGGGTTCTTAACGTTCACGCGGAGACGCGTAAAGCAGTTCTCGAGCTCCTCGATGTTGTCCTTGCCGCCAAGACCTGCGACCAGGTCGGCAATACCTGCATCGACGCCCTCTGCGGGAGCTGCGGCAACAGCGCCCTGCTTCACCGCGACAGACGCGGCGGCCTCGCCCTCGGCAACGGACTCAGCAAGCTCGGACTCCTCCTCGCGACCAGGCGTGTGGAGGTTGAGCTTCTTAATAAGGAAGGTGAAGAGGAAGAAGTACAGAGCGGCGTTGACGACTCCAAGCACCAGCATAACCGGCCAGTTGGTCTTGTCGACACCGAGGACCAGGTTGGAAACCACGATGTTGATGATGCCGCCTGCAGTCGAAGCGGGCACGGAGAGAACCTTGAGCAGGACCAGGAAGATGCCGGAAAGAACCGAGTGAACGACAAAGAGCACAGGAGCGGCAAAGACAAAGAGGAAGTCCATGGGCTCGGTGACACAGGAGAGCACGGCGGTGATGATCAGCGGGATGATAACGGCCTTGGTCTTATCCTTGTTCCCCTTGTAAGCGGTGAAGATAAAGGCGAGACCGATACCGATGTAGGGCCACAGGTTGTTAAAGGTGTAGCTGTTGAAGTAGGTGCTATCGGAGAAGGGCTGGCCCGTCATTGCCATCTCGGCAACACGGATGGGGTAGGCACCGGCGATAACCTGATCGCCCAGCGTCAGGGTGCCGCCCACATCGGAGAACTGGAACGGGGTGTAGATGAGGTGGTGCAGACCGGTGGGAACGAGCAGCTTGTTGAGCATGCCGTAGATAAACAGACCGATGTTGCCCGACTCCTTAATGATGCCGGCAACGGAGGAGATGGCACCCTGAACCGGAGGCCAAACGATGCAGAAGCCAGCGCCCATGATCCAGGAAATGATGATCATGATCAGGAACGGGAAGCGAACGCCCGAGAACATCGAAAGGGCAATGGGGAACTGCTTGTTCGAGTACTTGTTGAACACGGCACCGGTGATGCAGCCCAGGATGATGCCGCCGAACACGCCGGTATCGAGCACCTGAATGCCCATAACGGTGGCCTGGCCGGTTCCGGTAAGACCGAGCATGCCGCTCGCATCGGCAAGAGAGCCGGTGGCGTTGAGCACGATGTTGTTAGCCTGCAGGAACAGGAAGAACGACATCAGGGCGATCAGCGAAGCATGGCCCTTGTTCTTCTTTGCCATGGCGCCGGCGATGCCCACGCAGAACAGAATCGAGAGGTTGTTGATGATAAACATCAGCGACTGATAGACAACGGCGCCCACAAGCTGGAACGGACCGGAGCCCAGTACGGGGACCAAAGCGCAGATGGTCTTGTTGGTCAGAATGATGCCCACGATGAGCAGGATGCCGGCAACCGAGAGATACATCATCGGCTGAACGATCGACTTCGCGAACACCTCCAACGGCGCTTTGAAATTGAACTTCTTTTTTGCGGTCATAGCGGTACTCCCCTTCCTTTTCCGCAAATTAAGACAGATGTGCCCTGGGCAAGACCGTAAGCCCTGCCTTATATCAATCGATGTGTGGGCACGTTATGCCTAGAGACCAGGTTCTCCAAGCAGGTTAACAATGTGATATGCGAGATAACTCTTCTCAGCATCGGTAACGACAACGTTATAGGTAGACGACAAGTGAGCGGCTATGGCGTCCGCGCACGAGAATGCACGCGGATACGCCGTTTCATCGATTCGGAACAGCGCGTCTCCGTTGATTTGCCCGGCCGCAGGATCGAGCGCTCGCTGTGCGAAAAACTGCAAGTGGCGAACGAAACGTTCGTAAGGCAGCGAGGTGCCATCGAGGGTCGTAGAATAGCGCTCAGAAACAATCGCGAGCACGTCGCGAACAAGCTGGACCGAAACAATCAGACGGTCAGAGCGTTGCGGCATGGTGGCGTTGACGATATGCAGCGTAATGAAACCCTGCTCTTCTTCGCTCATCTGGATGCCCATATACTCCTTGATAATCTGCAGAGCACGGCCCGCAAGTGCATACTCCTTGCGATAGAACTGCTGGATCTCGAGCAGCAACGGATTCTCACAGGAGACGCCCTTGCGCTCGCGCTCCAAAGCAAGGCTGATATGGTCTGCGAGAGCGATGAGGATCTTATCGTTGATGTCGACATTGAGCTCTCGACGAAGCATCTGAACGATTTCCTCGGAAATCACGAGGTTGACGGTGGGGATGGACTCCAAAAGATGTGCCAAGCGGTCAATCGTACGCGAATCCTGAGAAGTTCCCTTCTGCAACGCGTAGGTCTTTTCGATCGACGCCTCGTCGATGGTATCGCCGGCATGACGGCCAAAGCAGAGACCTCGACCGATGACGATGAGCTCGGAGCCATCGTCCGAAGTGACCATTGCGACGTTGTTGTTAAAAACTCGCTTGATAACCACGGTACCCACCACAAGAATTTACTCGGAAAGCCAAATGACAGGCTCTTTAACAGCAACAGGGCCGAAAGCATGCTCGCGAAGAGTCGAGTTCTCCGAACGCTCGCACACGATAACGAAGACCGTGGGATCGAAGCCGGCAGCGCGAACCACGTCGAAATCGACCTCGACGAGGGGCTGGCCCGCGTCGACATGGTCACCCTGGGCAACAAGTGCATGGAAGCCCTTGCCCTCAAGCTTAACAGTGTCGATTCCGATGTGCAGCATCACCTGAGCAGAGCTGTCATCGGACATAATGCCCAGCGCGTGCTCAGTCGGAAACAGCGCCGCAACGGTACCGGAAACAGGAGCGCACACCGTTCCCTCTTGGGGAACCACGGCAACGCCATCGCCCACTGCACGGCTGCTAAAAGCGGGGTCATTGGTATTTTCTAGATGAACAAGCTCGCCGGAAACAGGGGCGAGGATCTCGAACTCGGAAGTCGCAGTCGCCTGCTTGTCCGAGCCACCCATAAGGCGAGAAAAGAAACCCATGGTGGCATGTCCCTTCATAAATATAGCCCAACCAAAATCATGTGAATGCGTCCATGGAGACACACCCGTTCAAAGACTTTGGTTAGGCCCACGTCCGAGGGACTCGGTAACCTTCCGCATTTCTTTTTACGGGAGGTATTGTAGACAAGCCCAAAGCCGGAACAATCATTATGACCGATGAACGGTATTTTTTCTTCGATAAACGGTATTTAGGCGGCACTTAGGGACGTTCCTTTCCCGCCGGCACCCAGGGGCACTCCTCACTCTGGCGCGTTGGGGACAGGTTTGTTTGCACCAGGTTGGTGCAGATTAACCTGTCCCCAATGCACCAATTTCGTATGCGCTAGATGAAGAGCTCGCATTCCTTCCGCGCGACGCAAACCTTGCTCAGCATCTGGGAAACAGCGGATAGCTTGTTGGGATCAAGCTTGCGAGCGCCTCGCGGACATACGGCAATGCAGCGCATGCAGGAGATGCACGCCTCGCCAGCTGCTCGTTTGGGGTCACCCTTGTCGATAGCACAAACGGGGCACGCCGCGGCGCATGCACCGCAGGAGACGCAATCCTCTGTTGCCTCGGGTGCCATGCGGTGACCTCCGGCTTGTTTATAAGGACGATTGCCGGGGATAGAGGGCCCGGACGCATCCTCAGCCAACAGCTTTTGCTGAATTTGCTGCGCAAACTCTGCGAGCTGCGCCTCATCCTGCGCATCCGGACGACCGGCAGCAAACTGTCGCGCAATGGAATGTTCTGCAATGGCTGCAACTGCCGCGATCACCCGGAATCCCGCATGCTTCGCAACGTCCTCCAGCTCTACGAGCGTGTCCTCAAACGCGCGGTTTCCGTATACACAAACCAAAACAGCCCGAGCCCCGTTGCCGCGCACCATGCCCAACCGGTCAGCCACCACAGCCGGGATTCTACCGGCATACGCCGGCACAGAGATTACGGCCACGTCGTCCTCGGTCATCGAGACAGCGCTGAAATCTAGCCCGCTATCGGTCAGATCGACGGTAACGGTATTCTTGTCCAGTGCCCCGGCCACAAGGCCAGACACCTTCCGCGTTCCACCCGTCGGACTAAACACAATTTCGAATACGCTCATCGAGGCACCCTCCCCTACGCCTGGCAACGCGTCAAGCCGCTTTCACATCCAGCCAGAGTATACGGCACGTGGGGTCCCCGTTTTGATGCACCAAGCACCCCAATGCACCCACCCTACGCTGTCTGCCTCTTCGTTTTGTATAAATTACGGTACAGATTGTATATATTTACGGGATACCGCCGTGTTCTCCCGAGGTACCCCATCCTGGCCCGTGCAAAAAACGGAGTATTCTGCAACGTGACCGCGCCAGCAATACCCCGAGCGGGCAAACCTTTAGGGCGCTGCGTCATTTTGGGTTCCGACATGGCGAGAATGACGCGCCCCTGCTCCGGAAAACGACGAAATCTGACTCAGAACGCTCGCTAGGGATATCCGAAAGCCACCGTTGGCGACGTCAAATCATATGCAGACAACTCGAACTGCAGAATACTCCAAAAAATGCACGGCGCACCCCATGGGACCCATTGCCGCATGGTAGGAAACAGGCCCACGGCATCCTCTAGATGCATTCCCGAGGAAATCACATTTGAACTAGCGATCGGATACGGCAAACAAAAAGGGCCCCGAGCGTAGTTGCTCGGGACCCTTGGTTCACCTCGCTCTAGCGGGCGATGCGTATGTTACTTGCGCTTGCCGCCGCCGTCACCGGGGCGACGGGAGCTGCCGCCGCGCTTGCCGCCACGGCTGTTGCCGTAGCTGCCACGGTTATCGCGACCGCCGGCACGGCCGCCACGGGAGCCGGCCTGGTTGCCGCCACGCCCGCCACGATAGCCGCCACGACGCTCCTCGCGGGTATCGTCGTAGTTGCGCCAGTCATCGCGACGATCGCGGCTGGCACGCGGGTCACGACGATCGCGCGACTCATTCGAACGACCAGCGCCGCCGCGGCCGCCATTGCCGCGAGCACCCTCGCGACGCTCGCCGCCGCGGCTACCGCGCTCTTCAAAGCGCTTGCCGCCACGGGACTCACCGCCACGGGCACCTCGCTCACCGCGACCCTCGCCGCCACGGCGCTCATCACGGCCGCCGCGCTCGCCATCGCGACCGGAACGACGGCGGTCGCCCGAGCCACGCTTGCCGCCACGCGAGCCACGGCCCTCGTCCTCGCGCTCGACACGGCGACGACCGCCGCGGTCCTCGTCCTCGCGGCGACGACGATGTGCCTCGCCCTGGAACTGCTTGGCACGACGCTCGGCACGGTTGCCGCGCGGGCCCTGCTCAACAGCACCAGCGCGCTCCTCGGCAGCCACCTCGCGAGCAACGCTCTCAACAGCCTCGTCCACGCGAGCCTGAACGCCCTCGCGCACGCGGGTCTTGCCGCCGCGCTTGGGACGGCTCGGACGCTCGCCGTCGCCGCGACGCTCGTCGCGACCGCGGTTGGAACGACCGGCCACATCGCCGTAGTCATCGCCGTTGCGCTTGCCGTCGCGACGCGCCTGCTCAAGCTTCTTCTTGCTCTTGGACTTGCCGCGCTTGGTCTTCTTCTTCACCTTAAAGGCGGCAGGATCGCGCTCGGGGTCAACGGCGGGCGGGTTGGGACCCACGTGCAGGTCGCCGGCCTCGTAGATGTCGGCGGTCTTGTCCATGAGCTTCTCGATCTCGTAGAACTCGTCGACGTCCTGCTCGGTCACAAACGTGATGGCCCAGCCCAGCTCACCGGCACGGCCCGTACGGCCAATACGGTGGATGTAGTCGGTCGGCTCGGCCGGCACGTCAAAGTTCACGACGTAGCGCACGTCGCTAATGTCGATGCCGCGGGCGAGAACATCGGTTGCCACCAGCACGTCGACGGTGCCGTCGCGGAAGGCAGAAAGCGCGCGCTCGCGCTGGGCCTGGCTGCGGTTGCCGTGAATCGCGGCGGCCTTGATGCCCTTACGCTCCAGACGACGGCAGCAGCTGTCGGCGCGATGCTTGGTGCGCATAAAGACAATGGTGCGCTCCGGGCCCTCCTTCTTGAGAAACTCGGGCAACAGGTTATTCTTGGCCTCGATGGACACCGGGAACACAAACTGGTCGACGGTGTCGGCGGTCGACGTGGCGGGCGCGATCTCCACGCGGGCCGGGTCGCTCACCAGGTCGGTGATCTCGCCCACGGCCTCCTCGTCGAGCGTCGCCGAGAACAGCAGCGTCTGGCGCTCGGCCGGCGTCTCGCGCACAATGCGGCGGACGGCGGGCAAAAAGCCCATGTCGAGCATGCGATCGGCCTCGTCGAGCACCAGCACCTTGACCTCGTTCAGGTGGCAGGCGCCCTGCTCGATCAGGTCGACCAGACGGCCCGGCGTGGCGACCAGGATATCGCAGCCGTACTTGAGTGCCGCGGTCTGCGGCTTGTAGCTCACGCCACCCACGACGGTCACGGCGACATGGCCGGTGACGTCGGCGATCTTGCTCGCGACCTCGTCGATTTGCTGGGCAAGCTCGCGCGTGGGGGTGATGACGAGCATCACGGGGCCGCGGCCGTTGCCCTCGGGCTTCTTGGCACCGCGACGGCGGTTGCGGCCGCCGCGCTCGCGCACAGGCTTGGGCGGAGCGATGTGCTCCAGATTGTTCATGGTCGGCAGCAAAAAGGCGGCCGTCTTGCCGGTGCCGGTCTGAGCGGCGGCAAGCAAGTCGCGGCCCTCGAGCACCACGGGGATCGAACCGGCCTGCACGGGCGTCGGCGCCGTGTAGCCCAGGTTCTCGATGGCACGGAGCATCTCGTCGGAAAGGCCCAGCTCGTCAAAGGCGGGCAGACTCTCGGTAGCGGACTCGACGGCCTGGGCAGCATTGGCCTCATCGGCGGCATCGAAGGCAGCCTGGGTCATGGCCTCGCGGGCCTCGTCCAGAATCTCGGCGTCGGTGACGTCGGATACAGAATTACGCATATGTTGTTGTTCCTTATCTGCACGCGCAATGGGCACGGCATACGGCCGCGTGGGCGTGCTTGGTAGTGCGCTAATACATACAAAAACGGGTGCGCACAGAGAGGACGTTGCTCAGCACGCTGGCGATCGCTTTGGCAGCCCTATCACGCGCCGTCCAGACGCAGCAGCTCTAAGCGATGGAGCAGATTCGCCGCCGGTTAGTATACCCGCACTCCGTATGCCCCCACGTAAACCACAGATGACGAGGCGGACGAGGTGGGCCTGGCCGATTGTCTCAATCTGTAACAGATGCAGGGCAAAACCGGGTCCTAATTGTTATAGATCAAGACAGAGGGGGATTTCCGTCCAGTCCAAACCAAATCTCTCAGTCTTCCTGCAATTTCGAACATGTGGCCTATAATGTTGCTTTGGTTACACTATATATTGCGCAGCCATTTAATACGTCGCCCACCGGGGGCCATTAATTCCTATCGCCATATTGGCTAGGAAGCAATCAAAGGAGGTATCCGTGGCAGCAGAGACGCCTTGCTCGGTCCTCTATAACGATATTCGCTCGTTCGGCGGTCTTAAACATCTCGAGATCGCCCGAATGCTCATCAATGGAAACTCTTATCTCGGCAGTACCCTGCTCGAGAAATGCTCTTCCAACCGCTCGTATCTCACCCGTTACATCGTCCATCGCAAGCCTGACCAGTGCGCGCCCTCCATCTACAGCGACTTTACCGTCACCACGCTCAACCTTTCCGCGGCAATCTGCAGCAAACTCGGCGGCGGCGAGTCCGCCTATCGGGCAATCGCCGAGCACTATCGCGGTCCGGCCGCCAACGAAATGATGTCGGCTCTCGCCAGCTACAAGCTGGACAGCCGCCTATATGCAAATGCCCTCAATCGCATCGGCAACTTTGACGGCAATGCCGTGCGCGAGAAAAGCACGCTTTACCTTATGCTCTTTGTGGCAACGGGGGCGCTCGCCGATCCCGTTCAGGGCGTGGCCACCGTCGAGCGCTTTTGCGACAGCAAGACGGGCGAGCACTTTGGCACCACCGAAACTACCGTCGGACGTGGCTTTATGAGCAGTCTGGAGCAGCCGCGCACCGTCGCCCCCAACCTCGGTCTGCTCAGAACCCATGCCGACAACTGCGCCGACATGCAAATCCATCCCCTCACACGCGATCCGCACGGCACCGTGATTGGGTCCTTGCCCAAAACCTCGCCCAGCATCACCGATGTGGGCGCCGACGCATCGCGCGAGCATCTTCGCATTTGGCTTGAGGGTGAGCACTGGTACGCCCAGGGCCTTGAATCAACCAACGGCACGGTACTCGAATCGGGTGCAGGCGACGGCGATATTGTGATTGAGCCGCCGCGCGACCAACGCGAGCCTGGCAAGATCTATCCCCCGGTGGAAATAGCCAACAGCGACAGGCTCCATCTGGGTCTCTACACGACATTCCTTGTCATTGTGGACTAGCACGGACAGCGATCGGAAGACGGTCGCCGTCAGTCTTTCGTCTTCTACCTTCTGCGTCGTAAACGACAATACTCAGCGGTACACGTGAGCAGTGCGGCTATCATGGTACTTTACCGATATCCGCACTGCTCACGTGTACGCGCGGCAACCCATGCCAGACAAAGGAACGCCATGGATACTACCGATAGCGCCTATGGCGACAAACTCATCCGTCTTGACACGTTCGACACCGCCGTGGCGGTCGACCCCAGCGCCGAGGACGACGCCAAGCGTCGGTTTATGACGCTTATTCTCCAGACGGCCCACCGCAACAACGGCAACATCGGACACGTGCTGCGCGCGACCAACACGAGCGGCGAGGTCTTTGCCGTCAAGCTACTCAAGGACAACGCCATCCTTTCCGGCCAAGCCCCCGACCGCTCCGCCGAGCAATCGGCAGCGCACCTGGCCAGCACCGCCGCGCTGTTCGAGGAGTACCGTCATCTGTGTACCGTCTCGCACCTGCGCGGATTTCCGCGCGTCTATGGCTACGGATCGTGCGAGGATGACCCGCTCATCCTCATGGAGTGGGTCGAGGGCATCTCGCTCAAGCAGGCGCTGCCCCTGCTTCCGCACGACGCCTCGGGCGGGCTGACCACCCAGATGGTCGCCGCCGTCGGAAACGCCGTGCTTCGTGCGCTCTTGATGACCCAAGTCCTCGTGAATCCGGTCATCCATCGCGACCTGTCGCCTGCCAATATCATGTTCCGCACCACCAGCCGAACGCTCGAGCAGCAGATTGCTGATTGTTCCTTTGACCCCTGCCTCATCGACATGGGCTCCGCGACCATGGCTCTCGGCGACGACACGATCACCCGGCGCGCCGACATCTGGCGCTTTGCCACGCCCGCATACGCCGCGCCCGAGATGCTCACGCAGGATATCGAAGGCATCGCGGCCCTTCGCCGTTCGCCGGCAATCGACGTCTATGCGCTTTCGAGCATTCTGTACCAGCTCTACAGCGGTCGCAAACCGTTTGACTTTGAGTCGACGGACGCCGCTGCAACCGGCTCGTTCTATCTCGTAAAGACCAAGACCAAGCCGGCACCGCTCGAGCCGCGCTGCGAGGGCGATGAAGCGCTCGTCCAAATCATCATGAAGGGTCTCTCAGTCGAGCAGTGCGATCGTCCCACCGAGCAGCAGATGCTCGAGGTGCTCTCGGCATACCTCACCGATGCCGAATCCGAGGGCCGCGAAGGCACAGGAGACGAGGCCGCGATTGATATCGATTCTGGCACGCACCTTAAGGTCGACGTCGCCGGCGAGCGCGCACGAGAGATCCTGAATCAGGCCCGTCACGATGCCATGACCCGCCGCCGCTTTATTATCGGCGGCGCTATCGCAGCCGTTGCGGGGCTCAGCGTTATCGGGGCGGCAACCCATGGCTTTGGCATCCCCGACTACCTTGACGGCATCCGCGGTTCACTTGACGACTACACCTGGGATCAGCTGCAGGAGATTTCGCTCAAGATTAAGGCCGCCGAGACCCGTAGCGAGGCACGCGAGATTGCCAAGCGCTATCATCTGCTCGATGCCGATGGGCATATCCCCTATCCGTGTACCAAGCGTGTCACGCTCACCAACGGGCTGCAGGTTGGCGCGCAGCTTGTGGGCATCCGCCACGATGAGCTTCTGGACGGGACGGGCAAGGCCGGACTGACGTTTATGTTCGATGCGGGTATTGCCGAGCGCAACGCTGCGGCTGAACCGCCGAGCGCCGGCTGGGCAGATTGCGAGCTGCGGGAATGGCTCAACGGCGACGGCCTTAAGCTGCTGCCCAACGAGTTGCGCGCGCTCATTAAAGGTGTCAAGAAGGTCTCGAACAATGTGGGCGCCGCCAACAGCGCATCGTGCCTGAGCGAGTTGCCCGCAACCCTTTGGCTGCCCGCCATGGTCGAGCTGTGCGGTACGCAACCGCCCGATTCGTTTACCGAGGACTATCACTACCTGGCAGACATCTACAACGGCGAGGGCAAGGAGTATCAGCTCTTCCGCGAGCTCAAGGTAAGCCCGTATTCCACGAACGAGACGATGGTCCGCCAGTGGAAGGGCAAGGACACCTGCTGGTGGGAGCGCACGGTGAGCCCCGACTCATCGGAGACCGAAGGCACGCTCTACATAAACCGTGTGGGCCACGACGGCGACGTCTTTACGTACGCAACGCCTGCGGAAAAGCCAAACAAGCTAACCTGTGTGATTCCCGGGTTCTGTATCTAGGCGGCGGGCGTCTTGCCGTGACGGGACCCCTCCCCGGCAGTTGTCTCGATCTGTAACACTAGCTCGGCAGACACAGGTCTAGATGTTACAGAACGAGACAAACCCCAACCCCGCGAGACAACATCTCAATCTGTAACATCTAGCAGGCAAAACGGTCCTCAGATGTTACAGATTGAGATGATTGGTTGGGACGGTCCATCGGCCAACCAACTATCCTCATCTGTAACGAAATGTCATACATTTCTTTCTGTACTGGACACCCCCAGGGGGTATGGGTGTATAGTATCGGCGGGTTAACAATTCCAACACCGAACTACAGAAAGGAGAAGCCATGGCTCAGGATAAGTTCGATGTGGGTGGCATGACGTGCGCCGCCTGCCAGGCGCATGTGGACCGCGCCGTGAGCAAGCTCGACGGCGTCCAAAGCGTCGCGGTCAACCTGCTCGCCGGCTCCATGCTGGTGGACTACGACCCCGCGCAGGTCTCCCCCGACGATATCTGCACCGCCGTCGACCGTGCCGGCTACTCGGCCTCGCCCATCAGCACGGGCACTGACGCTGTCCAAAGCGGCAGCTCGCAGGCCAGGTCTGGCGTCACCCATATGGAGTCGCCGACCAAAAAGCTGGAGGCCGCCGCCTCCGCCATGCGCGCCCGCCTCATCATCTCGATCGTATTCCTCATCCCACTGTTCTACATAGGCATGGGGCACATGCTCGGCTGGCCGCTGCCCAGCGTCTTCACCGACCACACCCACAGCATGACGCTCGCGCTCACCGAGCTCGTCCTGCTCATCCCCATCGTCTACGTCAACGACGCGTACTTTATCAACGGCTTCAAATCACTCGTGCACGGCGCGCCCACCATGGACGCTCTCATCGCCGTCGGCGCCACCGCGTCAATCGCCTGGTCGCTCTACGCCATGTTCATCATGGCCGACCAGCTGGCCACAGGTCAGGTGCACGAGGCCATGATGACGAGCATGGACAACCTGTATTTTGAGAGTGCCGGCACGATTCTGTCGCTCGTCACCGTGGGCAAATACCTCGAGACGCGCAGCAAGTCCAAGACCGGCGGCGCTATTGAGGCCCTCATCGACCTGGCGCCCAAGACCGCGACCGTCGTGGCAGAGGACGGCAGCGAGACCACCGTCGACGTCGACAGCATCCTTCCCGGCCAGGTCCTGCGTGTGCGCCCCGGAGAGTCCATCCCTGTCGACGGCGTCGTACTCGAGGGCGCTTCGGCCGTGGACGAGAGCGCGCTCACCGGCGAGTCCATCCCCGTGGAAAAGACCGCCGGCGACACTGTCAACGCGGCCACGGTCAACCGCACGGGCTCGTTTACCTTCCGTGCCACACGCGTGGGCGCCGACACGTCGCTCGCCAAGATTATCCAGCTCGTCGAGGACGCCAACGCCACCAAGGCGCCCATCGCCCGCCTGGCCGACAAGGTCGCCGGCGTGTTTGTGCCCGTGGTGTTTGTGATCTCGGCCGTGACCTTTGCGGTGTGGATGGCACTGACCGGCAGCATAAACGAGGCGCTCACCTCCGCCGTGGCCGTGCTGGTGATCAGCTGCCCGTGCGCGCTGGGCCTGGCCACGCCCGTCGCCATTATGGTCGGCACCGGCAAGGGCGCCGAGATGGGCATTCTGTTTAAGAGCGCCGAGGCGCTGGAGAACCTGCGCAACGTGGGCACCGTGGTGCTCGATAAGACGGGTACCGTCACCCGCGGCAAGCCGGCCGTGACCGATATCGTGGTGGCCGCGCGCGCTGACGGCTCGCCTGCCATGAGCGAAAAGGCGCTGCTCAAGTTAGCCGCCGCGCTGGAGCGTTCGAGCGAGCACCCGCTGGCCGAGGCGATTATGGCCGAGTGCGAGACACGCGGGATCGTCGCGCGCATGGTCGAAGACTTTACTGCCGTGCCCGGTCGTGGCGTTACGGCGCACGAGGGGCAAAACGCCATTGCAGCCGGCAACGTACGCCTGATGGACGAGTTGGGCGTTACCGTGCCCGCGGGTCTTGCCGAGCAATTTGCCGTCGAAGGCAAGACGCCGCTGTTCTTTGCCAAGAACGGCGAGCTTGCCGGCACCATTGCCGTGGCTGATGAGGTCAAGGAGACGAGCGCCGGGGCCATCGCCGCATTGCGCTCGCTTGGCGTCGACGTGCGCATGCTCACCGGCGACAACCGCGTCACTGCCGAAGCAATCGCCCGCCGCGTGGGACTGAGCAGCGAGCAAGTCATCGCCGACGTCCTCCCCGCCGACAAGGAACGCCATGTGCGCGAACTGCAGGACGCGGACGGCAAGGTCGCCATGGTGGGCGACGGCATCAACGACTCCCCCGCCCTGGCGCGCGCCGATGTGGGCCTTGCCATCGGTACCGGCGCCGACATCGCCAAGGAGGGTGCCGACGTGGTGCTCATGCGCAGCGACCTCATGGACGTCGCCCGCGCCATCGAGCTTTCGCGCGCCACGATCCGCAACATCAAGCAGGACCTGTTCTGGGCACTGTTCTACAACGGCATCGGCATTCCGCTGGCGACGGGCGTGTTCTTCCCGCTCACCGGATGGCAACTCTCGCCGATGTTTGGCGCTGCAGCCATGAGCCTGTCGAGCGTGTGTGTCGTAAGCAATGCCCTGCGCCTGCGAACCTTTAAGCCTAAGACGGCGCGCTGAAGCACCCGACCTTGCCCCTCAAACCGTCGCTCGCGTACCCAAGTACGCTTCGCTCCTCTTTCGGGGCAATCTCGGGCACCTCAGCACACCTTTAAGATGACGCTGTTCACGACTAAACTGTCAGATAATCTCAATCGATAAGGAGTACACCCATGCGTTACACAATCAAGACTTCCGGCCTTATGTGCGGCCATTGCGACGCCACCGTCGAGACGGCGCTGCTCAACGTTGCCGGCGTGACCGACGCCGACGCCGATCACGAGACTCAGACCGTACAGGTGGAGTGCGCCGACACCGTGACCGCTGAGCAGCTCGTTGCCGCCGTCGAGGACGCCGGCGAGAAGTTCCACGCCCTATCCGTGACCGCCGCGTAGCAGACGCCGCCTACTGAATCCTCAGAAGTTGCGGTGAAATACGGACTGTTGTGCCGCCCTAGGCCTTTAAACGGTCCGTATTTCACCGCAACCGACGGGGGCATCCGGAAGATCGACCAGAAACGAGGACCCGCCATGATGGCAGACCACAAATCGGTGACCCGCATGCTCAAGACGGCACGCGGCCAGATCGACGGCATCCTGCGGATGGTGGAGGAGGACCGTTACTGCGTCGACATCTCCACGCAGCTCATGGCCACACAGGCGCTCCTCGCGCGCATCAACGCCGACGTGCTCAAGGCGCATATCGAGGGCTGCGTCGCCTCGGCCATCGAATCGGGCGACGAGGAGCTCAAAGCCGCCAAGCTCGCCGAGATAGAGCGCGTCGTCGACAAGCTCGCCAAGTAATTGGTGCAAGGGGGACAGGCACGTTTGCGCCACCTTGGTGCAGATTAACCTGTCCCCAATGCACCAAAAGGGGTATAAAGGCGTGCAGCATATCGAACGAAAGGCAATTCGCATGAATGACTTTATGAAGGGTCGCAACGGCGCCGACGAACTCACCGTCGTGTTGGGCTTCGCAGGCATTATCATCGCGATGATCGGATCGATGGCCCGTATCCAGTGGCTCAGCTGGATCGCCATCGCCGTAATCGTACTCGGCGTGCTGCGTGGCCTGTCCAAAAACATCGACGCGCGCCGCAAGGAGAACGATGCCTTTGTTACGGCGACTGCCAACGTCCCCTGCCTGGGCAAGTTCGTCGCCAGCCTGGGCGGCGGGACCGCGGCTGCCAACGCCTCGCGTGCGGCCGGCACCAGCAAGGAAGACTTTGAGCGCGCCAAGCGAACGGCCAAGAAGATGTGGAAGGGTCGCAAGACCACGGCGTACCTCAAGTGCCCCAACTGCGGTCAGATGCTGTCCGTCCCCAAGGGCAAGGGCAAGATCCGCGTCACCTGCCCCAAGTGCCACGCTAAGATGGAAACCCGCTCCTAGCCGCTACACCATAGGACAAAATAAAAGCCGAGGCCTCGTGTTGAGACCTCGGCTTTTTTCGATCACGGCAAAGGGACCGTCCCTTTGCCACACCTAAGCTACGCCGTCGCGAGCGAGCTCCTCTGCCAGGGCTTCTGCCGGCATGGCCATAATCGCGTCGAGCTCCGCGTCAACCTCGGGGATACGCTTGACCTTGAGCTTGCGCACCAGATCGCCACGGCACATCACATGCATCGGCTCACGCAGAGCGCACAGGTCATCGAGCGGGTTCTCGCGCGTCACCAAAATTTCGGCCGCCTTGCCGCACTCGATCGTACCAGTCTCGCCGCCCAGGCCCAGTAGCTCGGCATTGACCTGCGTGGCTGTATGCAGTGCGAAGGCATTGCTCACGCCCACGTACTTGGCAAAATAGGCCACCTCGCGCCACATGTCGTACTGCGTCACGAACGGGCAGCTCGAATCCGTACCCAGGCCCA
>OHZC01000360.1_pt1 | contig 15834 bp, 8 predicted proteins | sample 1580361 | NCBI WGS metagenome assembly OHZC01 (sample SAMEA3882532, study PRJEB24775) | human gut metagenome | biome: human-associated habitat; feature: intestine environment; material: feces | place: Netherlands | collected 2009/2010
ACTTTTTTATACTTTTGACATCGAATTACGCATGAATGTTAATTCCGCATCTCAATTAGGATAGTTTTTGGGAGCTAAGCGCGACTCCCGCGGGAAGAAAGGAATAGAAAGGAAAGAAAAACAATAGACTGTAATACATATATTAAAATGAAACGGATTCTCATTTCCACACTTATCCTGTTGGCGGGTGTCTTCACCTGCCAGGCGCAAAACGTGGCCGTCAAGACCAATGCGCTATACTGGGCTACTACAACCCCAAACTTGGGTGTAGAGGCCGCCGTGAGTAAGAAGAGCACCGTGCAGCTTTCCTATGGGTTGAATCCTTGGAAGCAGTCGGGTGGTGACCAAACCAGCGCGCGCCATTGGATGTTGATGCCTGAATACCGCTATTGGTTTTGCGAGGCTTTCAATGGCTGGTTCGTTGGAGCCCACTTACAGGGAGGCGAGTTCAACGTGAGCAGCCTCGACCTGCCTTTTGGCCTGGTGCCCGAGCTGAAAGACCATCGCTACGAGGGATGGTTTATGGGCGGAGGCATCACGGCCGGCTACCAATGGGTGCTCTCCAAGCACTGGAACGTGGAGGCCGCCATTGGCGTGGGCTACGACTACTTCAAGTTCGACAAATACAAGTGCGGCACTTGCGGTGAGAAGATGGCCTCTTCCCACAAGAACTACTTCGGCCCCAACAATGCCGCCATCAGCGTGCTTTACATCTTCTAATCACGAACCCTTTTCCTTATTCTCAAGCATGAAAAGACTACCCATATATTTAGCCGCGCTGCTCTTGGCCCCCACGGCCTCGCAGGCGCAAACCACCGACACAAGACTGGCGGCAGACGCCATCAAGGTGGAAAACATGAAGGTTGAGAAGAGCAACTCCAACCTGATGGTAGACCTCGACCTCAACATGAGCGAGCTGGACTTGCGCTCCAACGCCCGCCTGGTGTTCACCCCCATGGTGAAAGACAAGAACGGGGGCAATCAGGTGCTGATGCCACAGATATTGGTGAGCGGACGCAAGTCTGATATCTCCTATCGCCGCAGCGGCCACAAGGACTACGCCGACGACGCGGTGGCCGTGCGCCGCAAGAACAATACCGAGCAGACCGTGCATTATACCGCCGTGGTGCCCTACCAGGACTGGATGCGCAACAGCGACGTGGTCATCGCCGAGGATCTTTGCGGCTGCAACGAGATAGAGGAGCAGAACACCCACATCGTCAAGCGTCTGCGCCAGCCCAACATGCCCTACCTGCGCCCCGCGGCAGAAGCCCAAAAGCAGCGCAGCGAGCAGGGTCGCGCCTTCATCGACTTCCCCGTGGACCGCGTGGAGCTGCATCCCAACTACCGCAAGAACCCCACGGAGCTGCAGAAAATCATAGAGACCATCAACTTGGTGAAGAATGACAAGAACACCACCATCACCAACATCGACATCCATGGCTATGCCTCTCCCGAGTCGCCTTACGAGCACAACGCCTACCTGGCGGAAAACCGCGCCAAGACGTTGCGGGAATACGTGAGCAACCTGGTGCAGCTGCCCGGCGACAAGTTTACCGTTTCCTCCACTCCCGAGGACTGGGAGGGATTGCGCGAGGCGGTGGCGGCCAGCAACCTGGAGCACAAGCAGGCCATCCTGGAGTTGATAGACGACGGCGGTCTTGACCCTGACGTGAAGGAGCAGCGCATCAAGTCGAAGTATCCCGCGGATTACCGCTTCATGCTCTCCACCTACTATCCCGCCCTGCGCCATTCCGACTACGTGGTGAGCTACACCGTGAAGCCTTTCTCCGTGGAGGAAGCCAAGGAGGTGCTGAAAACCAAGCCCCAGCAGCTCTCATTGGAGGAGATGTTCATGGTGGCGCAGACCTACGAGCCTGGCTCCAAGGAGTTCAACGACGTGATGGAGACCGCCGTAAGGCTCTATCCGCAAGACCAGACGGCCAACCTCAACGCCGCTTGCGCCCGCATGGAGGCCGGTGACCTGCAGGGAGCGGCCGAATACCTGGAGCGCGCGGGCAACTCTCCCGAGGCTATCCACGCCAAGGGTGTGCTCGCCATGATAAAGGGCGACACCGCCCAAGCCAAGTCCCTGCTCACCCAAGCCGCCCAGGCTGGCGCGAAGGGAGCCACGGAGAACCTGAAGCTGGCGGAGTAGCCTGTCCAAAAGACTCCCACCCGCTGGGAGTCACACTCCCAAGCCTTGGGAGTCTCAGTCCCACGCTTTGGGAGTCAAGCTACCACCCCATCCCTGTAGAGACGTGGCGTGCCGCGTCTCAGCAAACAAGGGGCAAACAGAAAGAGAAAGAAGCCCCAACCCGTAGAGACGCATTCTTGCGTCTCAGCAAGCAAGGAAAAGCAAGCTAGGGATGGGCGCTACCGCCGCAAGCTAGCTGGCCAAGACGCGAAAACGCGTCTCTACACACAGCAGCGAAAAGGCTAGCTCGTCGATGGAGACGTGGCACGCCGCGTCTCTACAAAACACGGAGATACCCCGTGCGAAACAGCGGCAAGCGAAACAACAAGGAATATTTTCCGACAAACGTATCATTAGCACTATTCACAAACGACAATAAAGACATGAACCACCCAATTTCGGAAGCCAAGATTCCGCCCCATCCTCTGTAGAGACGCGGCGTGCCACGTCTCAGCAAGCAGAAAGGACAAGCGAAAAGGAGCACCCCACCCCGTAGAGACGCGTGCTCGCGTCTCGGCAAGCAAGGAAAGGCTAGCTAGGGATGGGCGCTACCGCCGCAAGCTAGCTGGCCAAGACGCGAAAACGCGTCTCTACACACAGCAGCGAAAAGGCTAGCTCGTCGATGGAGACGTGGCACGCCGCGTCTCTACAAAACACGGGGACAGCCCGTGCGAAACAGCGGCAAGCAAAACAACAAGGAATATTTTCCGATAAACATATTATTAACACTATTCACAAACAAACAACAAAGACATGAAAAAGATTTCTTTTTTCGCGCTAGCCTTGGCAGCAGGCCTCATGATGGGCTGCTCCGACGACAACTCATTGGTCGAAGGTCCCAGCACTGGCAGTTCCACCACAGGGAAAGGCTACATTAGCTTGGCTATCAACCTGCCTACACAGCCGAGTTCGCGTGCCAATGACAATTTCGACGACGGTACGGCACAGGAGTACAATGTTGAAGACGCAACGTTGTTCGTTTTCGAAGGAACAAGCGAGGATGCAGCCGTTTTCACAGGGGCGTATGACCTTAAGCTTGGAACTTCGTCAAATGTTGGTGGAAACATTACAACAACCTACCAGCTGACACAGAAGATAACCAGGCCTGAAAATGAAAACGCAAATGTTTACGCCCTTGTTACGGTTAACGACAATAACATCGTAGACGCAGGAGCAAGTGCTGCTGAGGGATGGCAAATCAACAACACTGGCATCACAGCAGGTACTACTACAGTTGCTAATGTGAAAGACATGATTGCCACTGTAGATGTCGCTCAGTTGGCAAATACGGCTGACAAAGGCTATTTCTTCATGACCAACGCTCCGCTTTATACAACTCCGGGTGGTGCTAACGACCCGACAGGTGGCAGTGTTGTGACGCTCACTGAAATCGACCCGAACAACATCTTCACAACAGAAGAAGAGGCTAAGGCTAATCCTGCAGCAAGTGTTTATGTAGAGCGTGCTGTTGCCAAGGTTTCTGTCGTTGCAGGAGAAAACCTTGCCACAGCAGGCGGCCTTGCTACTGAAATAGCTGGTTGGGCGCTTGACATGACAAACACTAAAACTTACATTGTCCGCAATGTTGACGGCGCAAACTGGTGGGGATATGCTTCAACGTTGAACCCGACAGCTGACAGGTATCGTTTCGTAGGCTCTAATCCTGTTGCGACAAACCTTTACCGCACATACTGGGGCATCGACCCGAACTATGACGGCAACGGTTATACTCTTCCCGGTGAGTTCAACAATGCAATTGGCGGCATTCCCACAACTCTCAAAGCTGCCGGCGCAGCCGACTATTGCTTGGAGAACACATTTAATGTTGCAAACCAGAACCAGAACCAGACGACCCGCGTTATCGTGGCTGCCGACCTTACAGTAACTGGCCAGGATGCTGACAGCAAGGATTTCTATGTAATCAACAACTTGAAGGACAACATCCTCAATAAGGAAGGTCTTGATAAAGCCGTTAAGGCTGCTTACCTGCAGAATGCAACTGTTGTAGCAGCTTTGCAGAATCCCACCTCAGGTCTTGATGACCCCAATACAGGACTTGGCGAGGATGACCTCACTGTAACTTATTCAAGCACGGATGAAGGCGGTTACATTGATGTTGCAGAGGTTACGATAAAGGACGCTTCCGTTTCTAAGTTTAAGGGCGATGTTGTGCCTGCAATATTGACTGCAGCTGGCAATGACGCAATCATTGCAGAAATCAATGCTGACAACAGCATAGCTTACTATAAGGGTGGCCGCAGCTACTATCCTGTTATGGTAAAGCACTTCGGCGACGATTCTACACCTTGGACTGCAGGTGGCGCGACCAGCTATCCCGAGCCTAATGCAGATCAGAACTGGCTCGGCCGTTGGGGCGTTCTCCGCAACAACTGGTATGAAATCAGCGTTAACTCAATCACAGAGATTGGTTATCCTGAAGTTCCCGAGGTTTACGGAACTCCTGATGACCCGGTAGAGTCTTGGATTTCTGTAGAAATCAACGTTCTTTCTTGGGCTAAGCGTACACAAAGCGCAGACTTGTAAAAAAGGCAGTTTTTAACATTGCATATAAATTCCGTTCCGGTGGCGTCGTGATGGCGCCACCGGGATTAAAAAAACAACAATTACGACAGCTGTTGCAGGCAGCATCGGCGGCAAGGACCTTAGTGTTTCCGCCAAGTTTGGAGAAAAGTCAAATTAGCCGTAAGGCTTGGATGACACCGGCGCTCATACCGAGCACCCACCAAATAAGACAACAACCGCCCTGTTAAAGAGGGCGACAATATATTAAGAGTGGAGAGGGAAGAGTGAAGAACGTAAAGTGGAAAATTCGATAGCTACAGCTTTTATAAGCCTTGTCTGTTCTATAATAACTCCCATCACTCACATTAAGAAGAAATGGAAATAATAAAAAACCACAGAGGTATGAAATATTCAGCGAAAAAAACTTTCAAATGGTTGTGCTGCGCAGTGTTCGCAGCCGCCGCGCTCACTTCGTGTGACATGATGGAGGAAGACTTAAGCGACTGTCCATACGGGCTTTACGTCAACTTCAAGTATGACTACAATCTTCAGCGCGCCGACATGTTCAACGACCACGTCGGCTCCGTCACCCTTTACATCTTCGACGAGCAGGGCAAGCTTGTAAAGACGCAGGAGGAAAGCAACATCGGGGCGTCATCGCCACTCAAGGATGCCGGTTATGCCATGCACATTACCGACCTGGCTCCCGGCAAGTATCAGTTTATCGCACTGGCCGGACAACGTCCTTATGCCGACATGCTTGCCGACTCACGCGCACGCTTTGTGCGTACCGACATGCAGGCAGGCTCTGACATGACAGCCCTCGGCATACAGCTTGACCGCGTTCAGACGGCTGACAACATGTATGACATCGCCAACAACTCTCTGCCGCTCGACACCCTTTGGCACGGCATGCTTACAGAGCCTGTGCAGGTGTACAGCCGCGAGTCCAACCGTGCCGCTTACGCCACAGTCTCTCTCATGCGCGACACCAAGAGAATCAACGTCAGCCTGCGCGAGCTTAGTGACCCCACGCAAATGGACATTGCCAACTATGACATGACAATTACCGACCGCAATTCTACGTTGCTGTGGGACAACTCCGTTGACGAGACTACGGGCACTGTTGTTTATCGCCCTTATGCAACGTGGAATACGGACGACCTCACTCCGCCTACCGACCAAAACGGCAACATACTCGAAGGTGTAGGCCATATCGGCCACGCCGAGTTCATGACATCGCGTCTTATTAGCCACGACGATGCCGGGGACGACGGTGTGCTTGTCATAAGAAACAAGGACAATGACTATGAGAATATAAGGCTCAACTTGCCGGACATCCTCTCGCGCCTTGCCAATTATGACGAAATACGCAACTACTCAAAGCAGGAATTCCTTGACCGCGGATATGACTACGACCTGGAAATCTTCCTCCTGAACGGCAAGCTGCAATACATCAACATCAGTATCAGCGTGCTCGGATGGAGCAAGCGCATACAGTTTGAAGACCTGTAATATATAAGGCTGAAAGAGTGAAAAGGCGAGAGGTGGAAACATCCATCCCGCCCCATGTCAAAATAAAAACAATTGCAATGAAATACAGATTATATAAACACTGTGGCACAGCCCTCTGCCTGTCATTGGCGTTGCTGGCAACGTCGTGCAGCATGAGCGACGACTTGGAGTGCCCGCCCGAAAAAGGCGGCACCGCCGGCACAGGCAAGGCGTACATCCAGCTTAGCTTCGGCCTGTCGGGTGTACAGGGCACACGCGCCAATCCTGGCGCCGGTGAGACCGGCGACGGTCCTGAAGCCGGGCAGGACTATGAGAACAGGGTGAATTCCGCCGTGGCGTTTCTCTTTGATGGCAATGCTAACGTCAACAGTCCGGATGAAACGCCTGTAATAGCTGCGGTTTACTTTGGCAATGTCACTTCGGGTGACGGAAAATGGATTACCGAGACGCAGCAAGCCGATGTAGATAACGGTACGTATAATGTAATCGTAGTGGCTAATCCGGGAGACGATTTATGGTGGAGAACCGCCGACAATCTAAGCAAAGTGCGTGACAAGATATATACGACGGCATGGACGAAATCTGACGACGGTACGTATTCGGATTTCCTCATGGCTTTGGCCGACGAACCCAGCGAAAGGCTTGTCGTTGAGAATAATCCGAAAGAAGACCCTGCGACAATCTCCGTCAATGTTGAGCGTGTCGCGGCACGCGTAGACTATAAAGCCGACGGCGAATTTAAACTTACCGATACCGACTATGCGGACGCATCGGTTAAAATTCTCGGTGCGACAATCATCAACGACTTTAGCGCCGGCTCATACCTCCTTAAGCGGGTGTCTGAAGACCCGACGAAGAAGACAGGCGGCGACGTTACCTATCTCGGCATAGAGGAAACGGGAGCGGACGGACTGCCTACCAACTATGTTATCGACCCATGGACAGCCGACAAAAACTCAACCAACGCAGAACTCAATAATACGCCGTTCACTACTGTTGACGGTCAAAAAGTGAATGCCGCCAGGCTTTATGTTGACGGCAGTTACCTGTATTCCGGCTTTGAAGACCCCGAGTGGTGGAGCACACGCATGACAGCCGGAACTCCTATAACCGACCCGGGAGATGGCCAAGTATGGCAGCGCGTCGGCTATACCCTTGAAAATACCACGGCGCAAGACCAGACGGCCAAGACCTACAACACGGGGCTGGCCTTCCAGGCTCAGTTCAATCCGGGGAGCGCTCTCGACGGATATGAATCAGGACACACGTTCTTCCGTTATAGCGACAGGCTTTACACGTCGCTCACGGCAATGATGGGGCAGCTCAATGAGCAGGCCGACTTCGCTGCTTATTTCAATGCGGAGGTGGATGGTTTGAAAAGCAAGACGTGGGCTGATGTTACGGCGTTCTGTGAGGCTCTGCCTTACGACCCCGTAGGACTTGCAGGCTATTTCACCGGCTTGCAGGGTGAAGCCGATGCTTCAGCCAACGTAGGTAACGGCTTGGACAATGTAACATGGATGGCGTTTCTCGCCACGCTTGGTGTGGACGAGAGCGACCCCTTAGACCCTCAAATCAACCAAGGCGGCCATGACGACACACGCGCCAGGCTTTACGAGAGCAGCAACGGAATGTTGCGTACATATTATAAAGGCCTGTGCTACTATGTATGGTGGCTGCGGCACAGCAATGACGACAGTGACGTGACCAACGGACTTATGGAGTATGCCGTAGTGCGCAACAATATATATAAGGTAGAAGTAAAAACTGTTGCGTCAATCGGTGGTGATGTGCCTGACGACACGGAAATAAAGGCTCATGTCTATGTGAAAGACTGGGTGCTGCTTGAAGAAGAAACCCTGCCAATGTAACGAACCGTAAAACATGAAAATCATGAATAAAGCATACAGACAAATGTTAAGGTGCGCGCTGGCCGCCGTCCCCATGGCCTGCGCCGTCTTGCTGTCGTCGTGTTACGGCGACGAGTACGGCGATTGCCCTGCTACAGGAGGCGACGCCGTACCCGTTAAGGTCAACGTGTCGGCAGGAGTGATAGGTGACCTTAACGGTTCACGCGCCGGAGGAGACGTAAATGCCGAGGAGCACGAGTTCATCAACACGTTGTATGTGTACATCGTGAAGGATGACAACGGCACATCTCGTGTGTATGATGACATTTCACCAGACCTTAGTGCCGACGTTTTGGCGCAAGGGGGGAACTTGACAAGCTGGACTTCTGGAACCTTTACCTTAGACCCCGGAACATACACGTTCTACGCTTTTGCCAATATCGACAACTATGTGGGCGAATACGGTTCGGCAGGCAGTACGACCAAGAAGACCGGCAAACAGTTGCTCGACGATTGCTTCGGGGCAAGTACCGACAGCAATTTTGAGTTGCGCAACGGTGACCTAAACCAGTTTCGTCTGCTTGACCCTGCCGGTAAAATAGATTTGGACGGAGGCAAATATATCCCAATGAGTGCGGTCGGCACGATAACTGTCAACGGCGACCTGAACGCCAGCGGCGGCATTGTCGTCGATTTGCCGCTTGAGCGCCTTGTCGGTAAAATCCGTCTTACAGTGAGCGATGGTGCCGACGTGACAGACGACAGTGAGGTGACATTCTCGGGATATTCTGAGAATGTGCCGCTGATGGAAGGTTCGACTTCAAGCGATTATTACGGCGACCGCACCGGCGAGTTCACTGCCAAGCTAAGAGATGCAGAGGATACGGCGGACGGCAGACTGTTCTCGTTTTATGTCAACGAGACGCCAGAGGGACTGCCGTTTACAGTGACACTTGCTACCGGCAACACCACCGGCGTTACCACTTATACGGCCAGCCCCCGTCTCCACGTCTTGCCGCGTAACAGCATTTATCCCCTTACGCTTACATTCCCTGATTTTTCTCCTGAAATAGAGTGGCTTTCATGGGTGGTACCGATAGGCAATTACCCTGTAGAAGTGAATGTTAAAGAGGAAAATTATACAGTGTACATAGCGGAAGGAGCGCAGTTCGAGTTTACTGTTGCCGGCATGAAATCGTCAACTAATACGGCGAAATTGGTAATTGAGCAATGGACTGTTCCTGATGATTTGGCTGACAAAATAACTGATGTGTCAAATTCAGGTGCTACATTGAGCGCAGCCTTGTCTGCCGGGGTGGGCGTCGGCACAGACTTACCGCTCTCGTTAACGGTGTCATGGTTTGCCACAGTTGAGGAAACCAATCCCAATCTGTTGACGCGCACATATAATGTAACAATACATACAATCGACATCACCGATGTAGAGTTCAAGACGGGCACGAGAGCCGGCGGCTCTTACGGCATGCGCCTGTTGGGCGGTGAAGTGCTCAATATGTTTAAAGTAAACTGACAAGGAGGATTTGAAACATGAAAACCAAAAACTTTTATATAAAAGCGTTGTCCGTCTGGGCCTTGTCATTCCTTCTGCCAATGGGTGGATGGGGACAGACTATCTCGAACACTTATCAAGATAGTGAGGTGCAGCACAAGAAGGCCAAATGGTACACCATGCGCAACAATATCAGCCAGGCGGCTAAAGACATGGACACTTTCGACGATACGAACCATTACTATGCGAATCCGTACACGGGAGATTCTATCCAGTCAGCGCACACGTATTACGACACGCTGTATGTAAGGAAAGGAAGTGAAGTGGAGCTGACATTGCCCGTGGTTCCAGCAAGTTATTCGCCCGGCGGAAACCTTAGTGCGCGGTCGTATCAGCGTTGGTACAACTTTGTTACCGAAAGCACATTAAGCTATACTGAGGGTAGTGGTTTGAATAGGCGAACTTATGACTTGTTAGAGCCTGCGAAAAACAGTTACCGCTTTGCCAACGGTTATGTTGGCGGACACTCAGTAAACGGTACAGATTTGGGTCGGGCTACATTTACTTATCCTACAGATGCAGAATATAGGAGTTATGTCAACAACGGATTTGACAACGACAGCGTAGGCAACAATTATTACATAATAGCTTGCGATGCGTCAGGTTATATTGACTTTACCGAGAACTTCAATTCAGGCAATGGTGGTAGCTTTTTGAATGATGGATTTTGGGAGCCAACGTTGAGCCTGCGTGTAATCTATTATATAATAGGTGTAGACGACCGTGGCGGAGCCGACGAGACCGAAGGCTGGAAGAACGGTATGGGGCGTCTTGAGAACCCGGATTATCGTGGAGGTGACGGAGACGGTAAGAAGTTTTTGGAGGAATACGACATAACTTTCCCCTGCGACCACCTCGGTAACCAGACCGACGAGCTTGTAGCCCTGTCGAAGTTTGCCAACGGTTACCGCATAGACGGTGATAATAACACCAACCTTTCCGTTACGATATCTTCTCCGAACAACGTGTTCCGTCTTCTTTCCGGAGGAAACCATAATGGAGCGTCAGGCGGAAATGGATCAACTTCCATAACATTAAGCGGTAACAACCGCGCAATATTCTTCCGTCCGGCTTCGGCCAATTCACGCAAACCTTGGAGCGTGAGCGACGGGCAGACGGCCACAATCGTTGTTACGAAGACTGTGGGCGAAATTACTTATAACATAGCCAAGTTCAACCTTACGTTCAAGAAGGACACGCGCCTGCTCACCCAGCACGAGCTTGACCGCATTGACCGCCACCGCGAGAGCGGCAACGTGATAAACCGCAATGAAAGCTGGTACAGCAACGCTTACGCGACCCGTACGCCTAACTACCTTGACGGCAACGAGAACTACAAGCTGCTGACGTCGCGCACGTTCGACTATGACCCCAACGTGGCAAATATGTTTGGGCAGAGCAGCCATTGGTATTATCCGTTCCCGTTGGAGTGGGGTTACAGCTCTTACGCGTTCTTCGACGGTTCAACGACAGCTGATTTCGACGGTTCAACAGATGATAACAGTGCTTATAACCGTCAACCTTTTGCCGAGTGGGGAACTTACGCTATAACCAACAACTATGTAGGTTACGGTGACATAGTAAAAAATTCAGTGAAAAGACCGACAAATGAAGGTCTCGGAGGACGCAACGCCGAGGGTTATTTCCTCTACGTTGACGCGTCTGACAACCCCGGAACCATAGTCACGCTGCCGTTCACGGAGAACCTTTGCCCCGGTTCGGAGCTGTTCGTGAGCGCATGGGTTAAGAGTGCCGATGAAGACGTGGACAACAGTGAGAACTCTGCCATGCTGTTCACAATTTATGGCGTTACACAGGGAGGTGAGAGAGTGCCTCTTTACCGTCAGTCTACGGGACAGATAATAACCACTACTCACCTTGATACCGGCGACGGCTCGGAATATACCAACGACAACGGCTACGGTTCACAGCAGAATGACTGGTATCAGATATATTTCTCGTTTCTGAACAAGGACGAGCGTACCGACGAGTTTGTAAGCTATGAGCTGAAGGTAGACAACAACTGCGGCTCTACGGCCGGTGGCGACTTCTATCTTGACGAGATTAAGGTGTACATAGCCCAGCCTACGGCAACAGTGATGCAGAAAGACTATGCCTGCACGGGTGAGCGCACGCTGCTTCGCGCGTCGCTCGACTGGTATCAGCTGTGCGAACGCCTCGGTTCAGACCCCGATGAAACAGACAGTAGTCTCGAACCCGAGGGTATCGACTTCTGCTTCATAGACGAGGCAAAGTACAACATCTTGATAGGCAACAATGAAAATCCCACCGTAGAGCAAATAGCTGATGCCATCAGGCAGTCGATAGTTGAAATCGGTGTCGGCGAGAGTGAAGACCCCGAACACCCTGGCTACGACCAGACGATAGCCTCGCTTCACTGGAACCTCAACTTCGAGTCAAACACAGAGTATGTTCCCGACCAAAACAATATCGCATACTATAATCCAAAGAATGAAGGTGGGCGGTATTACTTCTACCGTTCTGGTTCGGCAGCGGATGAAAATCGTGAATTGGTGGTAGATTTCTACTCAAACATGATACCCAACACACGCTATATAATGTTCATACTCGACCGCAAAAACAAAGGTACTAATACCATCAAGGATTTTGCCGATTTTATGAACGACCCGTGTGCCATAAAGAGCACATTCTATGTGACGGCACAGACGCTCATCAAGATTAACGGCGAGGTGGCCGAACCCGATGGAGACCATTGCCTCGGACAGGCGTTCAACTTCACGGCGCAGCTGCGTGTGCCGCAGCTCGATGAAAGCGGCAATGTGGTACGCGACCCGGAAACAGGTGAGGAGCAGTATGAGACAATCGACACTGACGTTTATTTCGACTGGTTCTTCGGCAGCCAGCAGGAGTTTGTTGCCCCCAACGACACTTGTGGCGGTGAGTCGCTCCAGTCGGCATTGACATCGCTCCGTGACATCAGGGCTTACCGTGATGTTGAGAGCCTTGACGGAGTAGTGCCTGTTGCAGCAGAACCGGGTGTTCATGACGGTCTTACGCGGAACCAGATTAACCTGATACAGTATTATCTTGACCAGCCGGGGCCGGAGGGCGGTCTTAACCACAAACTTGTGCTTCACAGGCCGAGCCTTGACATCGCTATCTTGGAAAATGGCTTGGAGCTTGTGATTAGCCCGATTACAACGGTGCGCCCGTCAGATTCGGAATTGACGGAGGCCCAGTGGGAGAGAATCTGTTGGGATTATGTGCCCCTTACGCTTACGGCCAGCGGCGAAGCTCCGAAGCTGCATGCCGGTTTCAACGAAATCACTGATTATCCTGAAGGGCTGAACCCTGCACTGCGCATAGGTCTCTACCAGATAAAGGACGCTGCCTATACCGACGGACAGAGTGGCAGGCGCGTAAAGATAAGCCTGCGCGGTGCGGAATACACGAGCGACAATGTAGAGGAGCTTGGACTGATTGAGAGCGCTGGCGACGTAGACTATACCCAGTTGTACCTCATTGACACGGACGACCCTAACTACACGGGACTTGTACACGTTGAGGACTTCAGCCAGTACACTTACCCCATCGGTAAAATACTGAGCCTGAAGGCACAGGAATACGAAAGAGGTTCAGACTTCGTTGACGAGGCGGAAGTGCAGTTCTATCTTGACGAGCAGACGCTTGCCGACGGTACGAAGTTTACGTTCGCTCCGCGCGAAGGATATACCTATACGTTCGCCATCAACTTTGCCGAGCACGGACGCGCCGTGAACAACAGCTGCTGGGGTTCGTTCCCGATGGTTATGAAGGTAGTGCCCGAAAACCTTGTATGGAGCGGAGGCGAGAACGACAACTGGAACAACGACACGATGTGGAAACGCGCCAAGGCGGCAGACCTTAAGATAATCGACAGCTCATATACCGACGACGACGAGGCTGCAGGCTTTGTGCCGATGCTGTTCTCGAACGTTGTCATGCCTACGGACAGCAAGGCGCGGCTGTATATGGCCGGTTTCGCTGCCGGCGGTGACAGCGGTTCTTCATGGGCTGGCACTGACGCGGGCCTGCGTCCTGACGGCATGGGCGACCCGACGGAGAACATACAGTATGACCTGATGGTGTATGACAAAGACCCGGAAGGGAGGACAAACAACATGACCACCCAGCGTTTCCGTGTGAACATCTGCCACGACATCCACTTCATGCAGGGCGCGCAGATGCTTCATGCCGAGCAGCTCATCTACACCAAGGCGTGGATGGACGTGTCCGTGCCTACTAAGACGTGGACATTGGTCAGCACGCCGCTGCGTGACGTATATGCCGGCGACTGGTACACCAAATCTACCGGCACGCAGGCCGAAGAAAGGTATTTCACCGGCATAACGTTCGACGATGGCGGTTACAGCCGCCTTGACCCTGCCGTTTACCAGCGCAGCTGGGACGAGGATGCGACAATAGTAGAGGACCAGACAACCAATGCAAAAGTAAGCTTCAATACTTCAACGCCGATGTGGAGCGCGGCTTACAATGACGCTTCAGTGCCATATACGGCAGGAGCCGGCTTCTCAATAAAGGCGGCCAACGCGAGCGACGGCACGGCTGGCAGCCTCGTGTTCCGCTTCCCGAAAGCCGATACAGACTATGATGTAAGCACCGGCACCATCGACCGCACGAATGAAGGCAGGCTGTTCATATCCGGCCTGCTCGACCGCAGCGACCCTCTCGCCCTTAAGCGCAACGACGACGTATCGCTTACGCTCGACGCTTCACAAGACGGCAAGTACATGATAGTGGGCAACCCGTACATGGCGCCGCTTGACTTGCAGGCGTTCTTTGCCGGGAACTCCGGCCTGTTGACAGGGGCTTACTGGACGGAGACCGAGAATGGGCCGGGCGTAGGCGGCACTGACGGCAACAACTGGCTTACCCCTGATGCTTCTTCAGTGATACCTCCTTACGGCGCGTTCTTCGTGGAGAGAAAAGTCGACGCCACGGGTGACAACACCATAAAGTTCACGGCAGACATGCAGAAGTTTGTTTCTGATGCAGGTAGCGGAACGGAGACAACGGCCTTCACCATAACCGCCGATAACGAGACGGGCAGGAGTGGAGCCGTGCTGGCATACACTGACAATGCTGTTAACAGGTATGAGGCGACGGAGGATGTCCAGCTTATGCGCAACCTGCTTGGCAACAACGCCAACGAACTGTCTGTATACACCGTAGCGGGCGATGTGGCCGCAAGCATTAATCGCGTAAAAGACCTGCAAAAGATACCTTTGGGCTTGTTCGCCACGGAAGATGCCCAGACAACACTGACCTTCAAGGGGGTAAGCACCTTGAAAGAGCCAACGCTCTATGACGCTTCGCAGAACACCTCCACGCCCATCACGGAGGGAATGACACTGGACATCAACGGTTCTTCTCATGGCCGTTACTATATCTGCTCGCTGGGCGAAGGCAACGGAACCACGGGCATTGACGAGATAACATCCACGGAAGAAGATGTCAAAGTGACCTCTCCCGCTCATCGCCAAGTGGTGGTGACCGCCAACAGCGGCATAGAGGGCATCAGCATCTACTCCGCCAACGGCACCTTGCTGCGCAGGGTAACGCCAGCGGGTGACACGACCTGCACCATTGACGGCGTGGCCAGCGGCGTGGCCGTGGTAATGGTAAAGACAGCAAACAATAATGATACATTCAAGATAATTATCAAGTAACGTGCGCCCTCCGCCGCGAGGCGGAGACGCATTAAGCAACGCAAATTGATAATTAAGTAATGTACGTTTCCCCGTCGTGAGGACGGGACGTGATCTAGTGCAAGTCCGTTTCCCCCAAGCTTTTCGTGGGGAAACGGACATTTTTTTGTCGCGTATATGAAGATTACCGTGTATTTAACATGAATTCGACGAATCTCGGCTTGTGCACATAATCTGTCATTGCAAAGTGTAGAGACGCATTCTTGCGTCTCGGCAAGCAAGAAGGCTGAATGAAATCGCCGTTTGCGAAGGCCTGGCGGTTTGCTGAGACGCAAGAATGCGTCTCTACAACTTTTCGTCGGAATCACGTTATAATACAAGGTGGGTTCGACGAATTGTGTTTTGCGCATATCTAAAATCCTTTTCATATAGTATATCGTGAGTTCGACGAATCTCTACTTGTGCACATAATCTGTCATGGTCAACGCG
>OHZC01000385.1_pt1 | contig 15094 bp, 14 predicted proteins | sample 1580361 | NCBI WGS metagenome assembly OHZC01 (sample SAMEA3882532, study PRJEB24775) | human gut metagenome | biome: human-associated habitat; feature: intestine environment; material: feces | place: Netherlands | collected 2009/2010
ACTTCGATAAACCGATAAAGATTAATGTATTACTCCGTATTTCCAATATGACCAAAACTTGTGAAACTACAGTTTTCGTAGACGGCGTCATTCTTCGTGGTGTCGAAAAATCTGATGATATGTACAAATCTATCGATCTGGTTTTCGACAAGGTGGAACGTCAGATTCATAAGTATAAGACTCGTCTGGCAAAGAAATTCAAAGAAAAGAATACACTGTCCCGTCAGTTTGTTCTGGAAAAAGAACCGATCGCTGCACAGGCGGATGCTGATTTTGAGATCGTGAAGACGAAACACTTCAATATCAGCCCGATGTCGCCGGAAGAAGCCATTCTGCAGATGAATCTTTTGGGACACAACTTCTTCATGTTCTTCAATTCGGATACGGAAGCGATGGCTGTCGTATATCGCAGAGATGATGGCAAATATGGCCTGATCGATGCTGAAAAATAAGAAAAGCGGAAATTTCCGCTCCTTTTTTGACTATAGCCTACGAGTTTGTTAAAATGAAATAGTATGTAGGTATAGAATTACTGATGGTATAAAAAGAAATGAATATTCTTGTGAGTTTACTCGGTCATGCTTGTATCGGGGCCTCCTTCCTGATTTCTTTTACCATCGCTTTTACAACGCTTGTACTATAAAAGGAGCTGTGTCCATGTTTGATAAGTTTTTTGACAGACTCTTCAATGGATCCAATGAGAAGGAAATCAAAAAGATCCGCAAAATTGTAGAGCAACAGATCAATCCTTTGGAGGACGGTCTGAAGAAGCTGAGTGATTCTTCTCTCGCAAACAAAACCAATGAATTTAAAGCGCGTCTTGCCAAGGGTGAGACACTGGATGATATCCTGCCAGAGGCTTTTGCGGTCATTCGTGAAGCCTCCCGCCGCGTGCTGGGGATGCGTCACTTCGATACCCAGCTGATTGGTGGTATTATTCTGCACCGCGGTAACATCGCTGAGATGTGTACCGGTGAAGGCAAGACGCTGGTCGCTACGGCACCAGTCTATCTGAATGCGCTGGAAGGAAAGGGCGTCCACGTTATTACCGTCAATGATTATTTGGCGAAACGAGACAGCGAATGGATGGGACAGGTATACAAATTTCTGGGCCTCTCCGTCGGCCTTATTATTCATGATCTGGATTTCAACCAGAGAAAAATCGCATACAATTCGGATATCACCTACGGAACAAATAATGAATTCGGTTTTGATTACCTGCGTGATAACATGGTCACTTCCCTCGATCAGATGGTACAGCGCCCGCTGCACTATTGCCTGATCGATGAGGTGGACTCCATCCTGATCGATGAAGCCCGTACACCGCTGATCATTTCCGGTCCGGGGCAGAAATCGACAGATGCCTACTACACCGTCGCCAAACTCGTCCCACAGCTGAAAAAAGAGGAAGACTACACCATCGATGAGAAGCAGAAGACGGTAGCACCGACCGAAGCCGGTGTGGCAAAGATGGAAAAGCTGCTGCATGTAGAGAACCTCTATGATGCAGAGAATCTGGAGCTGAATCATCTCTTTGTCCAGGCACTCCGTGCACAGACCATGATGACCCGCGATAAAGACTATGTAGTCAAGGACGGGGAAGTCGTTATCGTTGATGAATTCACCGGCCGTCTCATGTATGGCCGCCGCTATTCCGATGGTCTGCATCAGGCGATCGAAGCCAAGGAAGGGCTTGAAGTGCAGCGTGAAAGCCAGACGCTAGCGACGATCACTTTCCAGAACTATTTCCGTATGTATGACAAGCTGGCAGGTATGACCGGTACGGCGAAGACGGAAGAACAGGAATTCATTAAAATTTATGGGCTGCCAGTCCTTCAGGTACCGACGAACAAGCCGATCCAGCGTAAGGATCTGCCGGATGTCATTTTCAAGAACAAACGCGGTAAGTATAAAGCGGTCGTCAGAGAAGTAGAGCGCCGTCATGCGACGGGGCAGCCAATGCTGATCGGCACGACATCTATCGAGCAGTCTGAAGAACTTTCGCATATGCTTGATCAGGCGAACATTCCGCACTCTGTCCTGAATGCGAAGTACCATGAGCGAGAAGCAGCCATTGTTGCGCTGGCCGGTCAGAAGGGCGCGGTCACGATCGCGACGAACATGGCAGGCCGAGGCACCGATATTTCTCTGGGGGAAGGCGTCGCAGAACTTGGCGGGCTTGGAACGACATGAAAGCCGCCGTATCGATAACCAGCTCCGTGGACGTGCCGGTCGTCAGGGGGATCCGGGTTCCAGCCAGTTCTTCCTGTCTTTGGAAGATGACCTGCTCCGTATCTTTGGCGGGGATAACATCAAGAGCTTTATGGAAAAGATGGGCCTTGAAGAAGATGAACCGATCAACAGCCGCATGGTTTCAAATGCCATTCAGAAAGCACAGAAACGTGTCGAAGCACGCAACTTTGATATTCGTAAGTACGTCCTGGAATATGATGATGTCATGAACCAGCAGCGTAAAGTCGTCTATGACCAGCGCAGAAAAATCCTTGAAGGCGAAGACATGAAAGACCAGATCCTTTCTATGGTGGATAACATCATCGAGAAGGGGATGGAGACCTATGCTGATCCGAAGCTGTATCCGGAAGAATGGGATTTCGCCGGCCTGTTGAAGTATGCGGAAAAATATTTCCTGGCTCCGGGCGACCTGAAGCTTTAAGAAATCGAAGACATGAGTCGTGAAGAAGTCGAAGATAAGCTGAAAACCATGGCTCATGAGACATACAATGCGAGAGAAGAATCCATTGGGTCTCCTATGATGCGCGAACTTGAAAAAGCGGTCATGCTGAAGGTCGTCGATTCTAAGTGGATGGAACACTTAGATGACATGGATATGCTTAAGGAAGGCATCAGCCTGCGTTCCTATGGTCAGAGAAATCCGATCGTAGAATACAAGGTTGAAGCGTTCGACATTTTCGAAGAAATGCAGCAGGCCATGATGGAAACCATCATCCTTTACCTCTATCACATCCAGATCCGCTTTACAACAGATCCGGAAGAAGGGGCGCACCTTGAAAAACCGGAAGCTCCGGCAGCTGAGGATCATTTGAAAGAAGCCGAAGAGCATTATGTCGACGACAATGGAGATGTGGAGACCGAAGCGGCTGAAGAGAAAAAATAAGTACGAATAGCATTTTCTATGATCGAGGATAGGACCTTGATCAGGATCCGCTATATTTAGTTTGTATAATCCAGCAAATGTTATTCATCAGTCTGCCACTTGGCAGCCTGATGATTTGCTGTTTTATTTTATAGTATTAAAAAATAATCACAAAACAGAAAGCGAGATGACTATCAGATGTTGGAAGATTTGAAAAAAACCTTGACAGACCTGCTGAATCATGAAAAAGAAATAAGGGATTCACTTTGACTTACCTCAGCTGAAAGAAAGAATCGCAAGTTACGATATTCAGATGAGTGATCCGACATTCTGGGATGATGCAGATAAAGCCCGTGAGATCTCACAGGCAGCAACAGAAGCCAAGGATGCCTATGATACATACACCCGTCTCTTTGACAGAGCGGAAGGCCTGAAGGATCTTCTGGACCTTGCCATCGAAGAAGATGATCAGGGGATGGAGCCGGAAATCAAGGCAGAGCTGGATGAGCTGAAAGAGATCCTTGACAAAAAGGAGATCGAGCTTCTTCTGAGCGAACCCTATGATGCGAACAATGCCATCATCACGTTCCATGCCGGGGCAGGCGGTACCGAAGCACAGGACTGGACCGAGATGCTGATCCGTATGTATATCAAATGGGCTGAAGCGGAAGGCTTTGCTATCGAGGAGCTGAATATGCTTCCGGGCGATGAAGCCGGTATCAAGAGTGCGGAATACATGGTCAAAGGCAAGTACGCCTACGGATTCCTGAAATCCGAAAAAGGGGTCCACCGTCTTGTCCGTATTTCTCCGTTTGATGCAGCGAAACGTCGTCATACGTCTTTCTCCGCCGTGGATGTCATGCCGGAAATCAGTGATGATGTCGAAGTCGATCTGAACATGGCAGATGTCCGTGTGGATTATTATCGTTCAAGCGGCGCGGGCGGACAGCATATCAATAAGACGAGCTCGGCTGTCCGAATGACTCATATTCCTACAGGGATTGTCGCTGCCTGCCAAAATGAACGCTCCCAGTTCCAGAATAAGGAACAGTGTCTTCGTCTGCTCCGTGCCAAGCTGTATGAACTCGAGCTGAAGAAACGCGAACAGATGACAAAAGACATCGAAGGCGAGCAGCAGGCGATCGAATGGGGCAGCCAGATCCGTTCCTATGTGTTCCAGCCGTATACCCTTGTCAAGGATAACCGGACGGGCATTGAAACGGGCAATATCCAGGGCGTCATGGATGGGGATCTGAATCCTTTCATTGAAGGCTTCCTGAAACAGAACAAGTTCAACATCAAAGCGAAGTAAAAGGATGGATAGAATGAAAGGTTTACAACAGACCGTCTTCAAGCTGCTGGCCGTTCTGATTCTGATCGGAGCCATGGCGGGAGCCTGGATTTCCTGGCAGCGTTACCATGTGGAAGCGGCTGCTCAGACCGTTGAAATGGTCTACGATTATAACAATATCCTGGATAGTGCAGCTGTCGAGCGAACCACCACAGATGCGCTTTTTGAGCTGTATCGTAAAAATGGTGTGACTTCGCTTGCGGTCTATGATGAAACCCCGGAAAAGCTCGTGAATCACAACTTCATTCGTGTATATCGTGGTTATGAATTTCAGGCGCGGCATCCGGAGATCTCGGGCATCCTGCCGGATAAGATCTATATCCAGCCGGTGGATACAGCGGATGGAAGTGCCTATTTTAAGGAAATGGCTGACCATCTCTCGCTTCTTTACAGCAGGGATGAGGTCAAGGCGATTTCAGAAAATGGGGTAGAAGCTCTTGAAATTTCTGGCGTCTATGATAAATTCATGACGATGCCGCTTGGCATTTTCACAAATACGGTCAAACGCGCCGGATCGCATGGCTTTTATGTTGTCCTTCGTCCGGCTAATGTGGCGCATGCGCCCAAGGCCTTCATCGATGATTTTTTCCACGCGGTCGATGCTTCGGATAAAGTCAGCGGTGTCATTTTCCAGGGAAAAGAAGTTTTCGGCTACAAGGAATATCAGAAAGAAGTCTCTCAGGGGCTCAATCAGCGTCGCATCCCGATTGTCATGATCGAAGCGCAGAGTCAGCTCGGCTTTGAACCACAGGCAGGGCTGCTGGATATGGCGCGTCATTCGGATTACCATCTGGTGCGTCTCTATGCGATGTCCAAGGATGAGCTGATCAAGCTGAATCAGAAAGAAGCAGCGGCTCGATTCTACATTTCAGATATTGAAAGAAATATCCGTATGAATCTTTTCCCATCGTATAAGTTTGCACTGGATGGAAAAACGCTCTCTGAGACGAATGCGGCATACATCGCCGGCGTCAGGGATCGTCTGGAAAATCATGGCTTTTCTGTAGGTAAAGCCTCTGTGATGGATGCCTATTTCACGGAGAAACCGCTTCGCGCTGTCGCTATGGCAGGCGCGGTATCTCTTATCGTGCTGACTCTGCTTTTGCTCATTCCGCACCTTTCCCGGTATGGAATGGTAATAGAAGCGGTGGGGCTCATCGGGGCAGAAGTGCTTTACTGGCTCCTTCATGTGAATATCCTTCTGCAGCTTCTGGCACTTGGCGCGGCGGTCTGCACGCCTGTTGTCGTTGTGTCTCTCTTCCTTCAGTACTGCTTAAAAAAGAAAGACACAGCTTTTTCAGAAGTCGGCTGGGGACGTCTCTTCGGCGAGTCAGTCATGATCCTTTGGGGTTGTGGGATCCTTTCGCTGATCGGAGCCTGCTTCGTCAGCGGTCTTCTGAGTGATATCCGTTTCTTTCTGGAAATGGAATATTTCCGTGGCGTCAAAGCGACTTTTGTGTTGCCGCTGGTTCTGATTTCCGTTGTCTACATCCAGAAATTCCCATTCTTCGGAAAAACTGTGACATCCGATAAGGATTTTGTTTCCTTTGTCAAGAAATTCTGCTCGATCCAGATTCGCCTGGGACTTCTTGTAGGGCTTGGCATTCTGGCCATTGTCGGCTTTGTCTTTATCGGGCGTAGCGGTAACAACGGGGCGCCTGTCCCGCAGTTTGAGATTGCGCTTCGCCGTTTCCTTGAAGATGTGATGTATGCACGCCCCAGAGAGAAGGAATTCCTCTTCGGACATCCTGCTGTGCTTGTCTCTCTTGCTGCGCTCTATCGGAAATGGCCGCAGCTCCTGCACTATTTCCTGATCGTCGCTGTGACGATCGGGCAGGGATCTATGGTGGAAACTTTCGCACACATGAGGAGTCCGTTTATTCTTAGCTTTATTCGTGGACTGGATGGGCTGGCCGCCGGTACGCTCTCTATGGTGGGCGCACTTTTTGCCGTCATGATCCTTGTCCGTCTGACGAAGTTTTTTGGAGAACGATATGGCAAAGTATAATATTGTGATCTCCGGGTATTATGGATTTCATAATGCCGGGGATGAAGCGATGCTGCTTGCCATACTGCAGGCGCTTCGGAAGACCTTCGATGCGCCCTCTATCACTGTGATCTCGGGAAATCCTTCGGATACGGCAAGAACATTCGGAGTGAAGGCTGTGCCTCGCTTCGGCATTCTGCCGATCCTCTCGTCTCTTTTTCGTACAGATCTCCTGATCAGTGGCGGCGGGAGCCTGCTGCAGGATGTGACCAGCTGGAAAAGCATGATCTATTATCTCACCATCATTATTGTTGGTGTGCTTTTCCGGAAACAGGTCTTCCTCTATTCGCAAGGGATCGGTCCTGTGCGTTACCGCATCATCCGTATTATACTGAAGCATGTATTAAACCATGTGGATGCCATCACGGTGCGTGACAGTGAATCGAAGGGATTTCTTCAGCGACTCGGGGTACATCGCACCATTTATACGACAGCGGACGCTGTACTTTCTCTTGATCCTGTTTCTTTGGAGAAAGGGAAGGAAATCCTCGCAAGGAATCATGTGGACCCTTCGAAGAAACGGGTCGGTATCGCCATACGCAGCTGGGCGGATACTTCTCGCTGGATGAAGCCGCTTCGTATTTATATCGAGCGGCTCACCCGGGAGAAGGACTGCTCGGTCGTCTTGATTCCGATGCAGTTTCCGGAAGACAAGCGCGCAGCGGAAGCAGAGATCGAAGAGAGCGACCGAGTCCATGTGCTAAAAGAATCCTACAGCATTGAAGAGCTCATTTCACTCATGGGAAATATGGATGTCGTCGTGGGTATGCGGCTGCATGCCATGATCTTCTCTGCTTTGATGCATGTCCCTTTTCTGGGTATCTCTTATGATCCGAAAATCGATAATTTCTTGGCACTGATTCATAGAAAAGCATCCTGCTCGATTCATCATATGGATGCTGAAACATTGTACAAGGATACTTGCCGTTTCCTGGATGCGCCGACCTCGCCAGAAGAATGGAAGCAGGTCGACGAGCTGAGAAAACAGGCTTGTGAGAATGTAAAAATATTGAAATCTTTAGTGAATCACAAGGAGGAAAACAAATGAGTCAGCTGACAGCAGAAGAGCTTACTGCTCTCAAAAGCAAGGCAAAAGATGTACGCATCGACATTTTGAAAATGATCACCAAAGCCAACTCCGGCCATACGGGTGGTTCTCTTTCCGCCGCGGACATCCTGACCTTACTGTTTTTCCATGAAATGAAGGTAGATCCCAAAGATCCGAAGAAGGCTGACCGTGACCGTCTGGTCCTCTCCAAAGGCCATGCAGCACCGGCCCTCTATGCCGTACTGGCAGAAAAAGGATATTTCCCCAAAGAAGAACTGGATACACTTCGTCAGGCAGGTCATATGCTGCAGGGGCATCCGGACATGAAACATACACCGGGTGTCGACATGACGACAGGTTCTCTGGGGCAGGGCATCAGTGCTGCCTGCGGTATGGCGCTTGCTTCCAAGATGAACAAGGCTGACTGGAGAGTGTATGCGATCCTGGGGGATGGCGAACTCGAAGAAGGACAGGTCTGGGAGGCAGCCATGTATGCGGCGCATTACAAGCTCGACCATCTGACGGCTTTCGTAGATAACAACGGGCTGCAGATCGATGGACCGATCACGGAAGTCATGTCCTCACTTCCTATCGGAGAAAAATTCCAGGCTTTTGGCTGGCATGTCATTGAAACCGATGGGCATGATATGGAAAAACTTCATGAAGCCATTGAAGAGGCAAAGACCATTTCCGGCAAACCGACCATGATCGTCATGAAGACGGTCAAGGGCAAAGGCGTACCGGAAATTGAAAACCAGGTCGGCTGGCATGGCAAGGCACCAAGCAAAGAAGAATGTGAAAGATTTATTAAAGCAGTGGAGGCAGAATGATGGGTAAGGCAACTCGTGACGCATACGGTGAAGCACTGAAAGAACTCGGTGCTGTAAATCCTGATATCGTAGTTTTGGATGCTGACCTCTCTGCATCCACCAAGACACAGGTTTTTGCCAAGGCATATCCGGATCGTTTCTTTGATACGGGCATTGCTGAAGGAAATATGATGGGTGTGGCAGCCGGTCTTGCTGCGGCTGGCAAGATCCCATTTGCTTCGACATTTGCTGTTTTTGGTGCGGGCAGGGCGTATGAGCAGATCAGAAACTCCATCTGCTACCCGAAGCTGAATGTCAAAGTGGCGGTTACTCATTCCGGTCTGACGGTCGGTGAAGATGGTGCGACCCACCAGATGCTCGAAGACATTACGCTCATGCGTGCGCTGCCGAATATGACGGTCGTCGTTCCGGCTGATGCCGCTGAGACGAAAGCTGTGATCAAGTGGGCAGCGGACTACCATGGTCCGGTGTATATCCGTATGGGCCGCGCGAAATGCGATGATATCTGTCCAGAGGATTATACCTTCACTCCGGGCGTTTCTTATGAAGCGGTTTCCGGCAGTGATGTGACCATCATCGCCTGCGGTATCATGGTCGCTAAAGCCGTGAAAGCAGCAGAGCTTTTGAAAGAAAAAGGAATTTCTGCGCGTGTGATCAACATGAGCTCCATCAAACCGATTGATGAGAAAGCCATCCTGAAAGCGGCAGAAGAGACGGGTGCGATCCTGACCTGTGAAGAACATACGGTAAAAGGTGGGCTTGGCGGCGCTGTCGCTGAGGTACTTTGTCTCCATAAACCGGTACCGATGTCTATGATCGGAACGGAAGACACCTTCGGTGAATCCGGCAAGGCTGATGATCTGCTCGAAAAATATGGTCTCACCGCAGAACACATTGCGGAAGAAGCAGCCACATTGATCGCCAGGAAGTGAGGATTTAATGATTACGTTTGATCAGGTGTCCCTGCAGTACGATGCAAAACACACCGCGCTCAGTAACATTAATATTCATATCGACAAAGGGGAGTTCGTTTTTATCGTGGGCCCTTCCGGCGCCGGTAAATCGACATTTGTTAAAATTTTGACGCATGAGCTGGTGCCGGAACAGGGCACTGTCGTTGTCAATGGTCTTACGATCAATAAGCTGAAATCCAGTAAGATCCCATACTATCGGCGTACGCTGGGGATTGTATTTCAGGATTTCAGACTGCTCTCCGAAAAGACCGTATACGAAAATATTGCCTTTGTGCTTCGCGTTACGGGGGCAAAGAGCCGTGAGATCAAGCCGAAGGTACAGCGTGTGCTGGATCTGGTCGGACTGCGCGGAAAGGAGAAGGAGCTTCCTTCCAAGCTCTCGGGTGGTGAACAGCAGCGTGTGGCGATTGCCCGTGCTCTGGTGAACCAGCCGATCCTTCTCATCGCGGACGAACCGACGGGAAATCTGGATCCGAATACGTCGGAAGATATCATGAAGTTGTTCAACGAGATCAACCACATGGGGACGACCATCATCATGGTCACTCATAACAAGGATCTGGTCAATGCAATGCATAAACGTGTCGTCATGATCGAAGAAGGACATATTGTGAATGATGTAAAAAAGGGAGGCTATGACCTGAATGTTTAGTTCATTATCCTATTTCTGGGGTGAAACATTCCGTTCCCTTTTCAGAAATCGCTTCATGGCCATCGCTTCCGTCCTGACCGTGACATTATCTATGTTTATCTTGGGCGTCTTTCTTTCAGCCGTGCTGAATATCAACCACATGGCGTCTTACCTTGAAAATCAGGTCGAGATGACGGTTTATCTGAAGGATGGACTCACGACCGATCAGGTCATGGGTATCGGCAAGTATCTGAAAGCACAGCCCGGCATGAAGGAGATCAAATTCACAAACAAAGACCAGGCGATGAAGGATTTCCGTGAACGCATGGGGGATCAGCAGGGGCTTCTCGATGCTATCAATGGCAATCCTCTCCCCGCATCGTACCAGATGTCCTTCCAGACGCCGGAGCAGCTGAAAACAGCGGCGGAAGTTGTCGCCAAGTATCAGGGTGTCGAGACTGTCCAGTACGGGAAGGATATCATCGAACAGCTTTATAAAGTTGCACAGGTCATCCGTCTCTCGGGGATCGTACTCATCATCTTCCTGGCCGGTGCCGAGCTCTTTATCATTTCTAATACCATCCGCCTTACGGTTTTTGCTAGAAGAAGAGAGATCCAGATCATGAAGTACGTCGGTGCCTCCAATGGCTTCATTCGCTGGCCTTTCCTTTTCGAAGGCATGGTCATCGGGTTTTTAGGATCCGGATTTGCTTCGCTTATTCTGTGGGAAGGCTATAAAACGGTCGTCTCCGAAATGGCAGCAGCTGGTCTTGTCTTCATTCCGATGATTCCGCTCTGGCCATTTATGGGATATACCACTCTCATTATTTTGGCGGCAGGCATTGTGATCGGTGTCATGGGGAGTGCCATTTCGCTTCGTAAGTATATGAAGGTGTAATCATGAAAACACATCAGAAGATACTTTCGGCAGCGATCGCCTCTCTGCTGCTGGCAGGGGCGGCAGTTCCCTCCATTGCAGACGATCTGGAGGATGAGCTGCAGGATATTCAGGGGCAGATCGATGAGTCGCGTTCTTCGCAGGAGAGCTGGCAGCAGGTCATCGAAGATGTCGCTGTCAAGTTGAAAGCCATTCAGGCAGACCTTGATGCGGCGAATGCCCGTCTGAAGAGTATTCAGGACGAGCAGGCGAAGGTGAATGCGGATATCCGCCAGACGGAGGAAGAGATCCGCAAAGCGCAGGCCTATCTGGAGCAGCGCCAAAAGGTGCTGAACCTTCGTGTGCGTTCGATCTATAAATTTGGTCAGCTGAATTATCTGGAAGTCATTATGGGGGCGAAAAGCTTCAGCGATTTTGCGAACCGGCTGGAACTTTTGAAACGCATCATCCAGTCTGACTACAGCCTGATTCTGGAGATCCAGGATCAGAAGGCAAAAATCGAAGCCAAGAAAGCCGAATTGGAGCAGGATCGGGCACGGCTCGATGCATTGGCAGAAGAAGCGAAGAAGGTACAGGCAGAGGTCGCGAAGAAGAAAGCCGAGCAGCAGAGAGTCCTCGATAATGCGAAAGCCAATAAAGCGGCAGCAGCACAGATGGAGCAGGATCTCATTGCCCGTTCCAATGCGGTCAAAGACCTCATTCAGGAGCGCATCCGTCAGGCTGAAGCCGCAAGGCAGGCGCAGCAGGAAGAAAGCGGCGGCAGTGATGATAACTATGTGCAGGGCACGGGACAGCTTTCCTGGCCATGCAGCGGTGTCATCACGTCTCCCTACGGATATCGTACCCATCCGATTTTCGGGCGTACCATCTATCACTCGGGGATGGATATCGGTGTCGACTATGGTACGCCGATCCATGCAGCAGACAGCGGGACTGTCATTTATTCCGGCTGGATCAGCGGCTACGGCAATGCCGTCATCATTGATCATGGCGGCGGTATGCAGACGCTGTATGGGCACAACCAGTCCCTCAATGTATCGGAAGGCCAGTCCGTGTCGAAAGGGGCAGTCATTGCCTTTGCCGGCTCGACCGGAAACTCGACGGGACCGCACTGCCATTTCGAAGTAGAGGTCAATGGGCAGGCTGTCGATCCTATGGGATATTTATGATGAAAAAACAAATCTGGCATTTTTTCAAAAACTATGCGCCCGGCTTTGTGCTGGGGGTGGTATGTACCGCATCTTTGGCTGGAGGTGCGGTATTCCGCTTTACGGATGATCCGAAGGCACTCATTACATTCCTGCTTGATTTTCAGGAGATCAAGCAGAACTACTTCCGTCCGATAGAGGATAAGACGCTCTTTGCCGGAGCATCGCAGGGGATGTTTGCCTCTGTCGGCGATCCTTATACCATGGTACTTTCCGGGGATGCGTATGAATCTTTCATGCAGAGCGCTACGGGAGAATATGGTGGGATCGGCGTCGTCATGGGGCAGGGAGAGAACGCAAGGCCTGTCATTTTGAAGGTTTTCGACCATGGTACGGCGCATGAGGCGGGGCTTGCTGCTGGAGATGTACTTCTTGCCATAGATGGCAAAGAAACGGATGCGCTCGGGCTTACGGGGACGGCATCGGCTGTCCGTGGAGAAAAAGGAACGACGGTAGAGATCGATGTCAAACGCAATGGCGAAACCATGCATTTTACCGTGGAACGGTCAGAGATCTCCATGCCGACGGTGCAGAGTGCTATGGCCGGTGACGATATTGGCTACATTCATATTTTCTCCTTCGGGAAGCACACCGCCGATGATTTCCGTGACCAGCTCGCTTCTTTGAAGATCGCCGGAGCCAAGAAACTCATCATTGACGTTCGCATGAATCCGGGCGGGATGATCTATGCAGTGACTGATGTGGCGAATCAGATACTCACCAAGGGAACGGTCGTGAGCTATCACACCAAGAATGGCGAGTCAGAGTCCTATGATATCGAGGGAATAGAGGATCCTTTGCCGATGGTTGTCCTGATCGATAAGAATAGTGCCAGTGCTTCTGAGATCCTAGCTGGTGCGGTGCAGGATAAACAGGAAGGAACCATCATTGGGGAAAATTCCTATGGCAAAGGGACGGTGCAGGCGGTCTTTGACGCCGGCGAGCAGAAGGCACTCAAGATCTCTATCGCAGAGTATCGGACGCCTTCTGGGAAGACGATCGACAAGGTGGGCATCCATCCGGATATTGAAGTCTCGCAGACAGGATTTCCTTTCGATACCTCCACCGACTCTGTCTATCAGAAGGCAATCGAAGTACTGTCCGCCGGGAACTGACGGGTTTCCTTGGGGCATCGCTCCCGGGGAGGGCGTGAGGCTTCTGTTGCTGGGCATTGATCTTTTATAACGAATGAGGGATACGCATGGATACGATCAAACTGACTCGCATGGCCTTTTTCGGCTATCACGGTGATGAACCGGAGGAGACGAAATTGGGACAGCGTTTTTATATCGATGTGGAGCTGCATCTTGATTTATCCAAGGTCGGAGAGACGGACTGTCTCGAAGACTCTGTGAATTATGTAGCGGTGTACCAGATGGTGAAAGAACGGGCGGATGGCGGCCCTTACAAGCTGCTGGAACGCCTCGCCGGCGTCATCAATGCAGATGTTCTCGCTGCTTTTCCGCTGGTAGATGAGATTACGACCACGGTTCACAAACCAGGTTCTCCCATTCCCGGGATTCTGGACGATGTATCAGTGACACTGACCAAAAAGAGAGAAAAATGAATCAAAAATATATCATTTCCCTTGGGTCCAATCAGGGGAATTCGCTGGCCATTCTGAGGCAGGCGGCCGCAACGCTCGAGGCGGCAGAGGGACTTCATATCGAGAAGAAGTCTGCCATCTATGAGACGCTGCCTTGGGGCAAAACCGACCAGCCTGTCTTTCTGAATGCTGTGATGGAGATCAGCTGGGAAGGACCTGCCGACGCTTTGATGGCGCTTTTGCTGTCTGTCGAAAAAGAGTTTGGACGCACCCGAGATGTGCATTGGGGGCCGAGAACGCTGGATCTGGATCTGATTTACAGTGACGGCATCCAGAGTGATACCCCATTTCTTCATTTGCCGCATCCCTATTTCTGGGAGCGGCCTTTTGTGCTGGTCCCGATGGCGGATGTCTGCCCGGATTTCATGTATCAGGGGACATCCATCCTATCTCGTATCTGGACGCTTCATGGAGAGAAAGAGGTCAAGCGGACAGCGTATGGCTGGGAGGGAGAAGAATGACTGAAAAGATCCCGATGATCGCAGATGTGCGTGCGGCTGCTGCGGCAGCGCTTCCGCCTTTTGTGATGGATACCACGATGGGGCCGCAGCTTGCGAAAGAATGCGCGGCGCGGCTGTCTCATTCCTGGGAGATGGATCCCGCTTCTTCTCCGACAGTCCTGACGGGGATCGCAAGTTCGCAGAAGGCGCTGGCACTCTCGGCGGGCATGCAGTCTTTCAGGACGGCCATCGTCGTCGTGCCGGAGCAGAGGGATATTTTCCGCTGGGAGGAAGACCTTGCTTTTTTTCTGCCGGAGACACCCATTTATTCCTTTCCACTTGTCGAAGAGACCGGCTTTCAGGTGACATTCTCCGGTTCGGAGCGTTTGCGTGACCGAATGCGGACATTGGGAGCCATGCTGACAGGAAAACCTGGCATTATCCTTGCTACGGCCGTGGAAGCGGCGCAGAAGGTGGTCAGTCCATCGCAGCTGGAGGAGAGTGCATTTCAGGTCTCGGTCGGAGAGGAGATCGGATGGAACGCTTTGCAGGAGAAGCTGACGTCTGCCGGCTATGAACGGGTGGATCAGGTCGAGCGCTGCGGTCATTTTGCGGTGCGCGGTGACATCATCGACATTTTCCCTATCAATGAAGAGCATCCTGTCCGCATCGAGTTTTTTGATGATGAGGTCGACAGCGTGCGGCTTTTTGATGAGGATACGCAGCGCTCGATCGATGACAGAAAATCGCAGCTTTTCTTGCCGCTTGACGGACAGGGCGGGGGAGAGGCGCTTGTTTTCTCGTACCTTTCGAAGGCTCTTGTCTTTTATGATGAACCGCAGCGGTGTGAAGAGGCACTGAAACGATACTTCAAGGAGGATGCCGCGCATAAAAAAGCGGCGCTATCTTGGAAAGATGTCATCGGACAGGCGCGCAAGGCGAAGAG
>OHZC01000393.1_pt1 | contig 14878 bp, 9 predicted proteins | sample 1580361 | NCBI WGS metagenome assembly OHZC01 (sample SAMEA3882532, study PRJEB24775) | human gut metagenome | biome: human-associated habitat; feature: intestine environment; material: feces | place: Netherlands | collected 2009/2010
CAACTTCAAGACGTTGGTGCAAAGAGGTCAGGTTAATCTGCACCAACGTCTTGAAGTTGCGGTGGAATACGGACTGTTTTGGCCTTTTGAGCGGCTTTTCAGTCCCTATTTCACCGCAACTCATGATTGGTGCAAACAAACCTGTCCACGATGCACCAGAGTGAGGAGTGTCCCCAAGTGCCGCATTGTGGGTAACGCGTTTTATCAAATATGGCATTTATCTGCGGTAATGTTCTATTTCACCGCTGAGGGTGACATTTTATACCGCCTGCCGAACCGTATGGAGACCTCACAACTTTTTAGGTCAGTGTTGTGCGTGTAGCAATTTCGCCCGGCCTCGCCTCCGGGCTGCCATGTGAGAGGGGATCTTATGGCTCGACTGCACGTAATGGAACGCAGCCACGCTCAGGCCGTCATGGACGACCTGCACGATGCACTCGGACGTCGTCTGGCGGTGAGTTCGCTCGCTCCGTGTCCCGTTGAGTTTACGGCAGCGCTCGTCAACCTGTGCTCCACCCAGAGCTGCGGCAAGTGCACGCCCTGCCGCGTGGGCCTGAGCGCGCTGAGCGACCTGCTCGCCGATGTGCTCGAAGGGCGCGCCGATGAGTCCACGCTCAACCTTATTGAGCGCACGGCCCGCACCATCTACCTTTCGAGCGACTGCGCCATCGGCTACGAGGCCGGCGCCATGGCGCTCACGGCCATTCGCGGCTTCCGCGACGATTTTGAGCATCACATTCGCGAGCACTCCTGCGGCTTTGACCGCGAGGCCCGCGTCCCGTGCGTCTCGGGCTGCCCGGCGCACGTCGACATTCCCGGGTACATTTCGCTCGTTGAGGCCGGCCGCTATGCCGATGCCGTCAAGGTCATCCGCAAGAACAATCCGCTTCCGCTCGTCTGCGGCCTGGTGTGCGAGCATCCCTGCGAGATGCACTGTCGCCGTGGCATGGTCGACGACCCCATGAACATCCTCGCCCTCAAGCGTTTTGCCGTTGAGCACAGCGACCTCAACGACCACAAACCGCATGTAGTGGACAACACCGGTAAGCGCGTCGCCGTGATCGGCGGCGGCCCGGCCGGCCTTTCCTGCGCCTACTACCTGGCCGTGATGGGCCATAAGGTGACCATCTTTGAGCAGCGCCACCACCTGGGCGGCATGCTGCGCTATGGCATCCCCAGCTATCGTCTGCCGCGCGAGCGCCTGCAGGCCGAGATCGACTGGATCATGAGCGCCGGCATCGATGTGGAACTCGACCACTCCGTGAACGGCGAGGAGCTCGCCCGTCTACGCGACGAGTTCGATGCCGTCTACCTAGCCATCGGTGCCCACAGCGACAAGAAGCTCGGCCTTCCGGGCGAAGAGGCGCCCGGCGTTGAGTCGGCCGTCAAGATGCTGCGTGCCATCGGTGATGACGAGCTGCCCGACCTAAGCGGCCAGCGCGTGTGCGTCATCGGCGGCGGCAACGTTGCCATGGACGTGGCACGCTCTGCCGTGCGCTGCGGTGCCGAAAAGGTAAGCATCGTCTACCGCCGTCGCATCTGCGATATGACGGCCCAGGATGCCGAGATCGCCGGTGCCCAGGCCGAGGGCTGCGAAGTGCTGGAGCTGACAGCCCCGCTCGCCATCGAGACGGGCGAGGACGGTCGCGTGAGCGGCCTGCGCGTGCAGCCGCAGATTATCGGCGAGCCCCGTCGTGGGCGTCCGGCCCCGCGTGCCGCCGCCACGCCCGAGCGCGTCATTCCCTGCGAGCGCGTGTTTGTGGCCATTGGCCAGGACATCGATTCCAAGCCGTTTGAGGACATGGGCATCGCTTGTAAGTGGGGCTGCGTGGTCACCGATTCGGATGGCGCCGTGCCCAACTTCGATGGCCTCTTTAGCGGCGGCGACTGCCAGACCGGCCCCGCCACCGTCATCCGTGCCATCAACGCCGGCCGCGTGGCTTCGGCAAATATCGACCGCTACCTGGGCTTTGACCACAAGATCAAGCTCGACGTGGAGCTGCCGACCGTCCAGTTTAAGGGCAAGCACGAGTGCGGCCGCTGCGAGCTGGGCGAGCGCGAGGCCGGCGAGCGCATTCACGATTGGAATCTGGTCGAGCAGGGTCTCACCGAGCAGGAGGCGCGCCAGGAGGCGAGCCGCTGCCTGCGCTGCGACCACTTTGGCTTTGGCGCGTTCCGCGGAGGGAGGAACCTGGAATGGTAGAGCCCAACAAAACCACCGTCAGCGACAACACCGAAAACGGAGCGCACAATATGGTCAAGCTTACTATCGATAATTGCGAGGTCGTGGTTCCCGAGCACACCACGATCCTGGACGCAGCCAAGTCCGTCGGCATTCAGATTCCTACCCTGTGCTACCTGCGCGATCTAAACGAGATCGGCGGCTGCCGCGTATGCGTGGTCGAGGTTGAGGGCTGCGACCAGCTGGTTGCCGCCTGCAACAACTACGTGCTCGACGGCATGGTGGTCCACACCAACAGCCCCAAGGCCCGCGAGGCGCGTCGCACCAACGTGCAGCTGCTACTGTCCCAACACGACTCGCGCTGTACGAGCTGCGTGCGCAGTGGTAACTGCAACCTGCAGACCATCGCCAATGACCTGGGCATTTTCTATCTGCCGTATCAAAGGCATTTGACGGGCGAGGGCTGGGATTTCGATTTTCCCATCATCCGCGAAAACGACAAGTGCATCAAATGCATGCGCTGCATTAAGGTGTGCGAGAGCGTACAGGGCCTAGGGATCTGGGACCTGACCAACCGCGCCACGCATACCGCCGTGGGTACCCGCGGGCGCGTGCCAATCGGCAAGACCGATTGCGTCGCGTGCGGCCAGTGCATTACGCATTGTCCGACGGGCGCACTGCGCGAGCGCGACGATACCGAGACCGTGTTCGATGCTCTCGCCGATCCCGACAAGATCGTGCTGGTGCAGATTGCGCCGGCCGTGCGCAGCGCTTGGGGCGAGGAGCTCGGCATTCCGCGCGAGGCGGCCACCGTCGAGCGCCTGGCGTGTGCGCTGCGTCGCGTGGGCTTTGAGTACGTGTTCGATACCGATTTCTCGGCCGACCTCACCATTATGGAGGAGGGCTCCGAGCTGCTCGAGCGCCTGGGCGCCGCCGCCAAGGGCGAGGGTGACAGCCGCGGCTTGCCCATGTTTACGAGCTGCTGCCCGGGTTGGGTGCGCTTTGTGAAGGCCCGCTATCCGGAGTTTGTCGACAGCCTGTCTACGTCCAAGTCGCCGCAGCAGATGTTCGGCGCCATCGCCAAGACCTACTATGCCAAAGTGCTGGGCGTGGAGCCCGAGCGTCTGTTTGTGGTGTCCGTGATGCCGTGCACGGCCAAGAAGGCCGAGTGCGCGCTGCCGAGCATGGTGGGCGAGGACGGCACGCCCGATGTGGACGTTGCGCTGACGGTGCGCGAGATGGTGCGCATGATCCGCGCGAGCCACGTGAGCGTGGATACGCTGGTTGAGGAGCCGCTCGATACGCCGCTGGGCTTTGGCACGGGCGCGGGTGTGATCTTTGGCGCCACGGGCGGCGTGATGGAGGCCGCCGTGCGCTCGGCCTATTACCTGGTGACGGGCAAGAACCCCGACGCCGACTTCTTTACCGATGTGCGCGGCCTGGACGGCTGGAAGGAGGCCGTGGCCGATATCGATGGCACCAAGGTACGCGTCGCCGTGGCGCACGGGCTGGGCAACGCCGCCCGCCTGCTCGACGCGATTCGCGACGGCCGCGTGAGCTATGACTTCGTTGAGGTCATGGCGTGCCCGGGCGGCTGCGTCGGTGGCGGCGGCCAGCCCATCCACGACGGCTGTGAGCTGGCAGCCGAGCGCGGCCAGGTGCTGTGGGGTTTGGATGCTGCTGCGGATATTCGCTTCTCGCACGAGAATCCCGATGTCCAGGCGTGCTATCGCGAGTTCTTGGGCGAGCCGCTCTCGCCGCTGGCCGAGGAGCTGCTGCATGCCGACCATCACGCCTGGTCGATGCCCAATGAGGGGGCGTGCTAGCGATGCGCGCTTTTGATGTTGAGATGTCGCGCCGGGGGTTTGCCTCGGTGCTCGCCGCGGGCGCCCTGTCGCTTGCGCTCGCGGGCTGTGGCGGCGGGGCTGCCGGTGTCGGGTCCGCCGCGGGCTCGGCTGCCGGGTCTGCTGCGGGCAGTTCTGCTGTCGAGCCGGTCGAGGTGCACGTCGCCTCGCTCAAGGGGCCGACGTCGATTGGCCTGGTGCAGTTTATGGACCAGGCGGACGAGGGCGCCACGGATAACGAGTTCTACTTTGCGATCAACACTGCCGCCGACGAGATCGTGCCCAAGGTCATTCAGGGAGATGTCGACATTGCCCTGGTGCCCGCCAACGTGGCGAGCGTTCTCTACAACAAGACCGAAGGCGCGGTGCAGGTCATCGACATCAACACGCTGGGCGTGCTGAACGTGGTGACGGGCGACGCGAGTGTGGCCTCGTTTGGCGATTTGGCGGGCCATACCGTCTATATGACGGGCAAGGGCACCACGCCGGAGTACGTCATGAACTACCTGCTGGAGCGCGCGGGCCTGACCGGTCAGGTGGCGCTTGAGTTCAAGAGCGAGCCCACCGAGGTGCTCTCGGCGCTGCTTGCCGATCCGTTTGCTGTGGGCGTGCTGCCCGAGCCCTTCAAGACCGCTGCCATTGCAAAGAGCGGAGGCAAGCTGTCGGCGCCGGTAAGCCTGACCGATGTGTGGGATGAGCTGGCGGGTGACACGGGCTCGCGCCTGCTGACGGGCGTGACCGTGGTGCGCCGTGCCTTTGCCGAGGAGCATCCCGAGGCCGTGGCGGAATTCTTGCGCTGCCATGAGGCGAGCGTGAAGGCCGTCAATGCGGCGCCGGCGGACTGGGCTCAGGCCGTGGTCGATGCGGGTATCGTGGATAACGCCGCGATTGCCGAAAAGGCGATTCCCGGGTGCATGCTCGTGTGCCAGACGGGGAAGGATATGAAGGCCGCGCTCGGTGGGTACCTGCAGGTGCTGGCCGATGCGGACCCGAGCGCCGTGGGCGGCAAGCTCCCGGCTAACGATTTCTACTACATGGAGTAGCCCGTGCGTGCGTTTGCTCGACAAATGACAGAGCGTATGAAGGCGGTGGCGGCAGCAGGTGCCGTTGCCGCCTTTTGGCTTGCCGTGTGGGTCTTCGCGGCGGCGCTGGTGGCACAGCCGCTGATTTTGCCGGGTCCGGGTGCTGTTGTGGTGGCGTTGCTGCGGCTGGTGTGCGATGCCAGCACATGGACGATTCTGGTGGGCTCGGGTTTGCGAATTTTGGGCGGGCTGGCACTTGCCGCGGTGTGCGGCGGCGTGCTGGCGGGAGTCTCGGTGCGATCGCTGACGTTTGCCCGCTTGGTGGCGCCGGCGCTTTCGTTTGTAAAGGCGACGCCGGTTGCCTGCGTGGTGGTTCTGCTGCTCATTTGGCTGGGGTCGGCGCGCGTGAGCATTGCAGCGGTCTTTTTGATGGCACTGCCGGGCGTGTATTTTTCGCTGGTCGAGGGTTTGGCACAAGTGGATAAGCCGCTGGAGCAGATGTTTCGTCTGCATGGTGTGCGGGGTTGGCGACTGTTCTTCGCCCATACCTGGCGCGAAGTCCTGCCGTTTGTGCTTTCGTGCGCCCGCGCCGTGATCGGCATGAGCTGGAAGGCCGGCGTGGCGGCGGAGTTGATTGGCATGGCGGCTGGTACCGTGGGCGAGCGCATCTATCAGGCGAAGCTGCTCATTGAGACGGCTGACCTGCTGGCGTGGACCGTGTTGGTCGTGGCGGCATCGTGGGCATGCGAGCGCGTGCTGATGTGGCTGCTGCGGGCTTCGGGTTCCGTGGCATGGCGTGTTGCCGTGCGGACGCATGGACATGGACTGCGCGGGCGTGCGGGGGCCGCGAGCGATGGCGCTTCGGCGGAGCTTGCGCTTGCCGTGGGCGATCGCGCGCCCTGGGCGCCGGCGCTGGACGGTCTGGTGCTTCGTGTGCCCACCGGCGGGCGTACCTGCGTGATGGGCGCCTCGGGGGTGGGCAAGTCGACGTTGCTCGCGCTAGCGGCGGGGGAGTGCGCACCGTGCTCCATGGTGTTTCAGGATGTGCGCCTGGTCGAGGACGTTTCTGCCCTGGATAACGTGCTGGTGTGTGCCGACGCGCGCGTGGATGCCTCGAGCGCCGCAGCCCTGTTGCGCCTGCTGGTACCGGGAAGCAATGTGCATGCCCGCGTGGCCGAGCTCTCGGGCGGGCAGCGCCGTCGCGTCGAGATTGCGCGAGCCCTGCTGTGCCCAGGCGACGCGGTGATTCTGGACGAGCCCTTTACCGGTCTAGATACCGCTGCGCGCGACGCATGCGCCGAAGTCGTGCTCGACTTGCTCGACGGTCGCATGCTGTTGCTTGCCACGCACGATGCCGTCGACGCTCGGGCCCTCAATATCTCGGACATCATCACACTCTAAATACTTATTCAGCAACAAAATGATCCGTTTTCCTCCGTCCCCAAGGGATCAGGTGTGCTATTCTATCTGCGGGGTAATACTTAGGAATACCAAGTAATACCAAGTAATACCAACGCCGTAGAAACAAACTCCAGATGCGGGCCAATCGGGTTGCCTTCACAGCCCGTCGCCCAGCCGCGTGGCCCGCATCTATCCGCACCACCGTCGTTTCAAAAAGGAAGCGCCATGGCAGAACACATGACCCCGGTTGTAGCGAAGGTCTTGCCTGAGGAAAAGGCGGCCTTCGCGGCGGCAACCCAGCTCGTAGGCACCACGCCGTCCAACGCCATCCGCATGTTCATCGCCGCCTTCAATCGCTGCGGCACCTTTCCGTTCGACATTTCGCCCAGCGGGGCCTTTGGCACTGTGCCCGATTCTCATCAATAAGTGATCCGTTTTCCTCCGTCCCCATGGGATCAGCTCTCTGCCGAGTTGTGGTAGAACTAGGGAACGGTTTTGAGGAGGTTGGCATGCTCAATGCGATGATTTGGGCGCTTGCCTGTTTTGGTGCTGTTGCTGCCGATATAGCCCTGAGCGTGGTTCTGTTTTCAGCTCTCGATGCCGTGTCGGCGCTGACGGGTTTCCCGATCGACAATCTCGATATCCAATGGTTCCAGGCTGCCGCTCAGACGGCGTCGTTTTTGATGGCGCTGCTGTGGTGGCGTTATCTGTGGCCCCGCTCCTTCATGGCGCGCCGGCAAGGTGAACGTCCGCTCGGCGGGGGAGCAAGTGCTGCATGGAAGCGCATCGCTTGCGTTGTCGTGATTGGCCTTGCCCTGCAGGTGGTCGTTGGCTACGTGACCGACGCCGTACTGTCATTGTTGCCCGAGGTCGCGGCCGATTACAGTGAACTTGTCGAGGAAACAGGCATGGGCGACACCAGCTATCTCGCCGTCCTGACTACGGTGCTCGGCGCTCCGTTTTGCGAGGAGCTGCTGGTGCGCGGCATCATTTTTGAGTTTTCGCTCCGAGCGTTTAATCCGCAGTGCCGCCCACTTTGGAAGCGCCCGCGTCGTGCGAGCGCGCAGAACGGCGCCATGGTGCCCTGGGCGGCCCCGAGTACCTGGGGTATCGCCGCGGCGATTGTGCTGCAGGCGGCAATCTTCGGTTTTATGCACATGAATTGGGTGCAGGGTTGCTACGCGGGTGCCGCCGGCCTCATCTTTGGCTGGGTGCTCGTGACGACCGGAAAGCTCCGCTACACGATTCTGCTGCACTTTGCCTTTAATGCCGGGTCGTATCTCATGACGTTGCTCTGGTTTGTGAACACACCGTTCGACGTGGCAATTGCGGTCGCTATCGCCGGTGTCATCCTCGTTGAGGCAATGCGCTCGCTGCGCCACGCGTGTGGGATGGACGCAGCGAGCGCACCGCTGCACTAATTGCGGCGTCCGCCTCCGTTGGCACCCTGACGCCCCTGAGCTGCACGGTTGCGCCCGGCAGTGTTCTGCGCGCGCGACATGCCGCTGTGCCCCTTGCTGCCCTTAGGCCCCTTGCCAGCGGCGCCACCGTGGGCCTTGCCGCCCTTCTTGGCTGCGCCATGCCCACCGCCAGCAGACGTCTCGCCCGGGCGCGGCGGCACGGGACGGATCAGGCAATGCTTGGTGTAGCCGATCAGGTCGCGACGGCCAGCCTTTTCCAGCGCCTCGCGTACCAGCTTGTAGTTCTCGGGCTTGCGATACTGGATGAGCGCGCGCTGCATGGCCTTCTCGTGCGGGTCGCGCGCCACATAGATCGGTTTCATGGTGCGCGGGTCCACGCCGGTGTAGTACATGCACGTCGACATGGTGGACGGTGTGGGGTAGAAGTCCTGCACCTGCTCGGGCATGTAACCCATGTCGCGCACGGCTTCGGCAAGGTCCACGGCTTCCTTCATCGTTGAGCCGGGGTGGCTCGAGATCAGATACGGCACCACGTACTGCTTGAGTCCGTATTCGCGATTCAAGCGTTCAAATTTGCGGCAGAACGCATCGTAGACGGCGCGGCTCGGCTTGCCCATCACGGACAGTACCGCGTCGCTCACGTGCTCGGGCGCTACACGCAGCTGGCCCGAGACATGGTGTTCCAGCAGCTCGCGCAAAAACTCGTCCGAGGCATCGGCCATGGTGTAGTCAAAGCGGATGCCGCTGCGCACGAAGACCTTTTTGACGCCCGGCAGCTGGCGCAGGTCGCGCAGCAGCTGCGTGTAGCCGCTCTCGTCGACCACCATGTTCTTGCACACGCTCGGCCACAGGCAGCGCTTGTTCTTGCACACGCCGTGCTTGAGCTGCTTGTCGCAGGCGGGGCGGCTAAAGTTGGCCGTCGGTCCGCCCACGTCGTTGATGTAGCCCTTAAACTCGGGATCGCGCGTGAGCAGCTCTGCCTCGCGCATGATCGAGTCGTGGCTGCGCATCTGCAACACGCGGCCCTGGTGGAAGGTGAGGGCGCAAAACGAGCACTCACCAAAACAGCCGCGGTTGGAGCTAATAGAAAACTTGATCTCGGCAAAGGCCGGCACGCCGCCCGCCGCGTCGTAGTCGGGATGCCAATCGCGTGCGTAGGGGAGCTCGGCCACCTCGTCCATCTCGTCGGTGGTGAGCGTCGTCGACGGCGGGTTTTGCACCACATAGACGTTGTTGGGGTAGGGCTCTACCAGACGATGCCCGGTGATGGGGTCCATGTTCTGCTGCTGGACGTTAAAGCTGCGCGCGTAGTTGAGCTTGTCGGCGGCAAGGTCGTCCCAGCTGGGCAGCAGGTCGTAGTCGTAGACCTCGTCGAGCGAGCTGGTGCGGTAGACGGTGCCATTGATATAGGTAATCTGATCGATGGGCAGCCCCGCGTCGAGCGCGTCGGCGATCTCGACGATCGCGTGCTCGCCCATGCCGTAGATGAGGATGTCGGCGCCCGAGTCGAGCAGTACCGAGCGTTTAAGCTTGTCCTGCCAGTAGTCGTAGTGGGCCAGACGACGCAGACTTGCCTCGATGCCGCCGATGATGATGGGGGCGTCCTTAAACGTCTGGCGGATGAGGTTGCCGTAGACCGTGACGGCGCGATTGGGACGGCGCCCCTCCTCGCCACCGGGGGTATAGGCGTCGGTGTGGCGGCGGTGCTTGGTCACCGAATAGTGGTTGACCATGGAGTCCATGTTGCCGGCACTGACGAGAAAGCCCAAGCGTGGCTCGCCGAGCACGGTGATGCTGGCGGGGTCGGTCCAGTCGGGCTGGCAGATGATGCCCACCTTGTAGCCGTGTGCATCGAGCACGCGGCTGATGATGGCCATGCCAAAGCTGGGGTGGTCCACGTAGGCGTCGCCGCAGATGTAGACAAAGTCGCACTGGTCCCAGCCGCGCGCATCCATGTCGGCGCGGCTGACGGGGAGGAACTTGTCGCGGCCCGGACGCCAGGGGCGGGCAGGCGTCGCTTGGGAATGCTTGGCGCGGGTGACCGTGGCCTGCGCCTTGCCGCCGCGCTTTTGCTGCTGGCCCTGTTTGCCCTGCTGTCCGCGTTGGCTGTTCTGAGCGTGCTGAGGCTTTTTTGCCACGATCCCTCCCTGTGTCTGTATGCTGCACGTAATTGTAACCAGTCTTTTTGGGACGGGGCTAAAAAGACTGGGGGAGTACATGAGCTGGCGGATTGGCGCGTCGATGCGGGTGCCGTTTGTTTCCAGACTGTGTATCTGAGCGTTGGAGAACCCGTCTCGCGCGCACGCCATGTTGTCAATGGGTTACAGTATGAACGGCGGCTATGTTTCCGCCAACGCACGAGAGAGTCGTCAACAAGGAGGATGCACGACGATGCAGCGTGCCAAACAGATATCGGAGTCTATTGAGCTGGGCATCATCTTGGCGCTCGCCGGTGGCTTTATGGATGTGTATTCGTACATTGGGCGCGATCATGTTTTCGCCAACGCGCAGACAGGCAACATCCTGCTCGTGGGCGTGAGCATCTCGGAGGGCAACTGGGCACTTGCGGGACGCTACTTCTTCCCCGTGGTGTCGTTTGCCGTGGGCATTATGCTTGCCGACCTGGTGCATGAACGGTTTGGCAGCGTGATCCACTGGCGCCAGGTGACGGTGTTCTTTGAAGCCGTTATCTTGCTGGGCGTGAGCTTTATCCCGGGCGGCAATTTCAACCTGCTCGCCAACTGCCTCACCTCGTTTGCCTGCGGCATGCAGGTCGAGAGCTTCCGCAAGATCCACGGTCACGGCATCGCTACGACCATGTGCATCGGCAACTTGCGCAACGCGCTGCAAAACGTGGACGATTACATCATCACCCACAGGCGCGGCTTTTTGGAAAACGGCCTGCTGTACTTTGGCGTGATCTTTATCTTTGTGTTTGGCGCCGTGTTGGGCAACTGGTGTATTGAGCGCATGGGCCTGCACGCCATCGTCGTGGCGAGCTTGCTGCTGTTTGTCGCGTTTGCCATCATGTTCATCGACCGCGAGCGCGACTTGCGCTTACGCTGGAAGGTTGCGGCCGAGGCTTGGAAAGAGGGCTGCCGAAAGTAACCGAATGCGGCAAAGGGGCTGTCCCTTTGCCGCAATATTTTTCATCATCTGTTGAAACGCTTTAACAATTTTGACGTTCTCACGTGTTTTTCGTTTCAAAAGCGTTAGGATGGGACTCATAGCGTGGGGCGTAATGGGTGCCCCGCACACGATGGGAGGCTATCAATGGCTAATCGTTTCGTTCTCAATACCATCTCTTATCATGGTTCCGGCGCCATCAAGGAGATCCCCGGCGAGCTCCAGCGTCGCGGCTACAAGAAGATCTTCGTCTGCTCCGACCCCGATCTGGTCAAGTTTGGCGTTACCGCCAAGGTGACCGACGAGCTCGACGCCGCCGGCATCGCTTGGAGCCTCTACTCCGAGATCAAGCCCAACCCCACCATCCAGAACGTCAAGGACGGCGTCGAGGCCTTCAAGGCCGCCGATGCTGACGCTATCGTGACCATCGGTGGTGGCTCCTCCATGGACACCGCCAAGGCCATCGGCATCATCATCAACAACCCCGAGTTCGCCGATGTGCGCTCTCTGGAAGGCGTCGCTCCCACCAAGAAGCACGCCGTGTTCACCATTGCAGTGCCCACCACCGCCGGCACCGCTGCCGAGGTCACGATCAACTACGTCATCACCGATGTCGAGAAGAAGCGCAAGTTCGTCTGCGTGGACACCAACGACATCCCCGAGATCGCCGTTGTCGATCCCGATATGATGTCCAGCATGCCCAAGGGTCTGACCGCCGCTACCGGCATGGATGCCCTGACCCACGCCATCGAGGGCTACATCACCAAGGGCCACTGCACCATCTCCGATATGTTCCATCTCGAGGCCATCAAGCTGATTTCCGAGAACCTGCGCGGCGCCGTGCAGAACACCCCGGAGGGCCGCGAGGGCATGGCTCTGGGCCAGTACATTGCCGGTATGGGCTTCTCCAACGTCGGCCTGGGCATCGTCCACAGCATGGCCCACGGCCTGTCCGCCCTGTATGACACCCCCCACGGCGTTGCCTGTGCCATCATCCTGCCCACCGGTCTGGAGTACAACAAGACCGTGGCTGGCGAGCGTTACCGTGCCGTCGGCAAGGCGATGGGCGTGACCGGCATTGATGAGATGAACGACGTCGAGGCCGCCGATGCCACGATTGCCGCCGTCAAGAAGCTGAGCGCCGACGTGGGCATCCCCGCCGACCTGAAGGGCATCCTGAAGGAGGAGGACGTCCAGTTCCTGGCCGAGTCCGCCTTTGCCGACGCCTGCTGCCCGGGCAACCCCCGCGACACCAGTGTTGAGGAGATCAAGGAGCTGTACCGCAGCCTGATGTAATTTAGCATTACATAATGTAAGAGGGTATCTGCTGAAATGGCAGATACCCTCTTTTTTGCTGCGATGTCGTTTATAGGTAGTTCGTAGGGAGCGGTCTTGACCGCTCCGGGAACGTGACGATGGCCGCAAACAGCCCGGAGGGGTCAAGACCCCTCCCTACAAGCAGGGTAGGGGCCGCACATGTGCGGCCCGCAACCTTACGGTAAAAGCAATTTTACCGGAAAGCCGCGGGCCGAGCGTGCCCGGCCCCTACAAATATTGTGATTTTGTTTGGAATTTCTTCGGTTCCTTCTTTGCAAAGAAGGAACAAACCCCCGTTAAGAATCCGAATCCAGCTTCAGCACCGCGGTAAACGCCTCGCTCGGCAGGGTCACGCTACCCAGCTGGCGCATCTTCTTTTTGCCTTCCTTCTGCTTTTCCAGCAGCTTCTTCTTACGGGTGATGTCACCGCCGTAGCACTTGGCCAACACGTCCTTGCGCATGGCCTTGACCGTCTCGCGGGCAATGACCTTGCCGCCCACAGCCGCCTGCACCGGGATCTCAAACAGCGCGCGGGGGATGTTCTCCTTCAGCTTTTCGCAGATGCGGCGGCCCTTCGCGTAGGCGTTGTCTGCAAAGACGATCATCGACAGGGCATCGACGACCTCGCCGTTGAGCAAAAAGTCCAGACGGACGAGCTTGCTCTCGTGCCAGCCCTCCCACTCGTAGTCGTAGCTGGCATAGCCGCGGCTGCGGGACTTGATGGCATCAAAGAAGTCGTAGACGATCTCGCCCAGCGGGATCAGGTAATGCAGGTCAACGCGCGTTTCGTCCATATACTTCATGTCGACCAGCACGCCGCGCTTCGTCTGGCACAGGTCCATCAGCGGGCCGACGTAATCGTTCGGCGTGTAGATGTGCGCGTTGACGAACGGCTCCTCCTGCTTGACGATGCGGGTCGGGTCGGGGTAGGCGGAGGGGTTGTCGATGACCTCCACCGTGCCGTCGGTCAGCGTCAGGCGGTACTGGACGCCCGGCGTCGTTGTGATAAGGTCAAGGTCAAACTCGCGCTCAAGACGCTCGGTGATGATCTCCATGTGGAGCAGGCCCAGAAAGCCGCAGCGGAAGCCGAAGCCCAGCGCGGCACTCGTCTCCGGCTCAAAGGTCAGGCTCGCGTCGTTGAGCTGCAATTTCTCCAGCGCGTCCTTCAGGTCGGGATAGTCCGCGCCGTCGGCGGGGTAGATGCCGCAGAACACCATCGGGTTCACCTGCCGGTAGCCGGGCAGAGCCTCAGCAGCGGGCTGATCGGTTCCGGTGATGGTGTCGCCCACCCGGGTGTCCTTCACGTTCTTGATGGAGGCGGTGAAGTAGCCCACCTCGCCGGCGATCAGCTCGCCGCCGCCCTGGCCGGCTTCGGTCATCAGCAATTGCTGTGGAGCGGAAGTAAAGAACAATCCGATGGCGATCCAGAACGTCAGTACAGCGGTCATCGGCTGATTACCCGGAGTGATAAGCACCAGCAACAAGCCGAGGCAGGAGATGGACTGACCTATTGCGGCCGCGCCGGCATGCCTCCAATGGTCGGTCAGACGACCTCCAAGCAGACCGCCGATGACCATACCAAAGCCGGCAAGCATCATCAGCATCGGCACCAGGGAAGACGACCATCCGCCGGTTTTCTGCAGCCAAGGGGAGACGTAGCTCCACCAGCAGAACACACCGGCATTGCCGGTGAACACGGCGGCCAAAATCACCCACGGGCCACGGCGGGTGAGGAACTTGAACTGACCGGCGATGCCTGCGTCCTTGATCGGTGCAACGTACGGAATCCACGCCGACGCCAGCACAATCGTCATTGCCGCCCAAGCGGCCAAAATGCCGAAGGCAAGACGCCAGGAAAGGAACTCGGCCATCAAGGTGCCCGCCGGTACGCCGAGCATATTGGCCACGGTCTGTCCGGTGACCATCACGGATACGGCCTGCGCCTCCTTGCCTTCCTCCGCCAGAGTCTTGGCGATGAGTGTGGCTGTGCCGAAGAATGCGCCGTGCGGCAGGCCGGCGACGAATCGTGCGACGACCAGCATGGCGGCATTGACGGAGAATGCGGAAGCCAGATTGCCCACCAAGGCAATCACCATAAACAATATGATGAGGTCCTTCGGCGGCACCTTGCGGCCGAATACCAGAATCAGTGTGCCGAAGCACACGCCGATCGCATACGCGGAAATGTAATGGCCTGCGGTGGGGATGTCCACGCCGGTGGCGGCCGCGGCCTGCGGCAGAATGCCCATCATCACGAACTCGGCGGCACCGAGAATGAACGCGCCCGAAGCCAGTGCAAGCAGACTCTTCTTCATGGTTCCTCTAATTACTTCAGTATTACTTACAAAAACAGTGCGGCAATCGATTGATTCGAGCGATATATTACGGTGGTCCGCCAACAAATACGGGGGCTTGCCGTGATGTGGTTTGTCGCTGTGTGCGGCGGGTTGTTTACCGCTGTTCGATCGCTTGGTTTGATTGTTGGGACAGGAAACGAAAAACCGGATTGCTGATTTCTCAACAATCCGGTCCAGTTGTCGGGCTGGCGGGATTTGAACCCGCGGC
>OHZC01000397.1_pt1 | contig 14755 bp, 8 predicted proteins | sample 1580361 | NCBI WGS metagenome assembly OHZC01 (sample SAMEA3882532, study PRJEB24775) | human gut metagenome | biome: human-associated habitat; feature: intestine environment; material: feces | place: Netherlands | collected 2009/2010
GTTTTCTTCAATATTTTCACTGCAAAGCTCATTTTGAGCCTTTTGCGCGCCTGGTCTTGAAGCAGTTCGTAAAAGGCCGGGTATGTACATCGGTTCAACAGGACCGAGAGGACTTCACCACCTTGTTTACGAAATTGTAGATAACTCAATCGACGAAGCACTTGCAGGTTATTGTACAAAAATTGATGTTGTCATCGAAAAGGGCGACATAATCAGGGTAACCGATAACGGCCGTGGTATTCCTGTCGGCGTGAACAGCAAAACAGGACTCCCTGCCGTAACGGTTGTATTCACCGTTCTCCACGCCGGCGGTAAATTCGGCGGCGGCGGTTACAAGGTTTCGGGCGGTCTGCACGGCGTAGGTGCGTCAGTTGTAAACGCACTTTCCGAGTGGCTTGAAGTCAAGGTTTGTGACGGCGAGGATGTTTACTTTCAGCGTTATGAAAGAGGAAAAATTGTAACCGACCTTCAAAAAATCGGCAAGTCTGATGTTAAGGGTACGGAAGTACGCTTTAAAGCCGACCCCGAAATTTTTAAAGAAACCACGGTTTACGATTACAGTGTTCTTGAAAGAAGACTTCGTGAACAGGCATTTCTTAATGCAGGCGTTCACATTGAACTTCGTGACGAGCGTGATCTTGAAAATATTATTCAGAATAACTTTGTCTATGAGGGCGGTATCAGGAGCTTTGTTGAGTACATTCACAAAAAGCGTTCTCTTGAGGTTATTCATCCCGATGTAATTTACTTTGCATCAAGAAATGCAGATGATACAATTGCAGTTGAAATTGCAATGCAGTACAATGAAAGCTATAACGAAAATCTGCTCACTTTTGCAAATAACATTCATACAACCGACGGCGGTACTCATGAAGAAGGCTTCAAAAGAGCACTCACCTATGTTATGAATGACTATGCAAGAAAGTTCGGAAAACTGAAGGATAATGATAAGAATCTCAGCGGTGAAGATGTTCGTGAAGGACTTACCGCAATTGTCAGCGTAAAGCTCAAAGAGGCTCAGTTTGAGGGTCAGACCAAGGCAAAGCTCGGCAACACCGAGGTAAGAGCAATGGTTGACCGCCTTATGAGGGATAAGCTTTCGGTTTATCTTGAAGAGAATCCTGCCGTTGCAAAGGTAATTTTTGAAAAGGCGCTTGCATCGTCAAGAGCAAGAGAGGCTGCAAGAAAAGCAAGAGAAAATGCAAGAAGAAAATCTCCGCTTGACTCCGCACAGCTTCCGGGTAAGCTTGCCGACTGCCAGTCAAAAGACAGCAGCGAAACAGAAATCTTCATAGTCGAGGGTGACTCTGCAGGCGGTTCCGCAAAGGGCGGCCGTGACAGAAGAATCCAGGCTATCCTCCCTCTTTGGGGTAAAATGCTCAATGTAGAAAAGGCAAGAATCGACAAGGTTTACGGAAACGACAAGCTGATGCCGGTTATTACGGCACTCGGAACAGGCATAGGCGATGAGTTCGATATTTCAAAGCTCAGATATGACAAGGTTATTATTATGGCGGATGCCGATGTTGACGGTTCGCATATCAGAACTCTTCTTCTAACTTTCTTCTTCAGATATATGCGTCCGCTCATTGAAGAAGGTCATGTATATATCGCACAGCCACCGCTCTTTAGAGTTACAAAGGGCAAAGAGCATAAATATGCGTATTCGGACCTTGAGCGTGACCAAATTTTGGCACAGATTGAGGGCAAAACCGAGGTTCAGCGATACAAAGGTCTTGGTGAGATGGACTCCGAGCAGCTTTGGGAAACAACAATGAATCCCGAAACAAGACTTATGCTCCGTGTTGATCTCAGCGATGCAGAACAGGCAGACGAAACCTTCACAATCCTTATGGGTGACAAGGTTGAGCCGAGAAGAGATTTCATTGAGAAAAATGCAAAGTATGTACAGAATCTCGATGTCTGATACATTACGGTAAATCAAAATATCAAAAACGAGGTGATTTTATGCACGCAAGAACAAAAATTACGGTTCGTTACGCAGAAACGGATAAAATGGGAATTGTACACCACTCAAATTATCCGATTTGGTACGAAATAGCAAGAAACGACTATATCAAAATGTTCGGAATCAGCTACACGGATATGGAAAACGCAGGTGTAATGACTCCGCTCTTGAACCTGAGCTGTCATTACGGAATCCCTGCCCTTTATGAGGACGAGCTGATTATCCGCACTTGGGTGCAGACTATCACAGCCGCAAGAATTATTTTTACATACACGGTAAAGCGTATAGAAAAGGACGGCTCGGAAACCGAGCTTGGCTACGGTACAACCGAACACGGTTTTGTAGACTCCAAAACATTCCGTCCCACAAGTATAAAAAAACGCTTTCCAAAACTCTATGAAGGCATTTCAGCCGCAGTAAAACACTTCTAACAGCGAGTCGCCGGCAGCGTGTCGCTGCACCCAATTCGAGAAGATAGTTTGTGAAATTAAAAAATAAATTTTCCCGACCAAATTCATACACACTTTTCATCACATCAAAAAATATGTGTAAAACAAATCGTTTCATCAAGGCGGGCGTCCAATGAACGCCCCTACCGAAACAAAATCACACACTAAACCCCAAAAAAACGCAAAATAACATTATTATAAATTATTGAACAGACAGTAACAAGAGCTTAAAAAGCGAGGAAAGAATATGGATAACGAACAGAATCAGAACAAGGATGCAAGAATTATTGATGTCGATCTGCAAAATGAAATGAGAAAAAGCTTTTTGGATTACTCCATGAGCGTTATCGTTTCCCGTGCATTGCCCGATGTCAGGGACGGTCTTAAGCCTGTTCACAGAAGAATACTCTACACAATGAATCAAATCGGTCTTGACCCGTCAAAGCCGTACCACAAGTGTGCCGACACTGTAGGTCAGGTGCTGGGTTCGTATCATCCGCACGGTGATGCCTCGGTTTATGATGCAATGGTTCGTCTTGCACAGGATTTTTCCATGAGATATATGCTTGTTGACGGTCACGGTAACTTCGGTTCGGTGGATGGTGATCCGCCTGCCGCATACCGTTATACAGAGGCGAGAATGAGCAAAATTTCTCTTGAAATGCTCACGGATATTGAAAAAAACACGGTTGACTTTATGTCGAACTACGACGACCGTCTTAAAGAGCCGACTGTTCTTCCAAGCCGTTTTCCAAATCTTCTTGTAAACGGTTCAAGCGGTATTGCCGTTGGTATGGCAACCGAAATTCCGCCGCATAACCTCGGTGAAACAATTGACGCAGTCTGCACTCTCATTGATAATCCCGACGCTGAGCTTGCCGAGATTATGGAGTGTATGCCCGGTCCCGACTTCCCGACAGGCGGTATTATCATGGGCAGAAGCGGTATTCGTGCCGCCTATGCAACAGGTCGAGGAAAAATCACCGTAAGAGCCAGGACTGAAATTATCGAAGCTAAAAACGGCAGATATAAAATTATCGTTACGGAGCTTCCGTACAAGGTCAACAAGGCAAGACTTATTGAAAACATTGCCGACCTCGTAAAGGACAAGAGAATTGAGGGTATTTCAAATATTGAAGACCACTCCGACCGTAAGGGTATGCACATAGAAATTGACATCAAGAGAGATGCGTCACCGCAGATTGTCCTTAACCAGCTGTTCTCATACACACAGTTGCAGACAACCTTCGGTGCAATTATGCTCTCTATCGTTGACGGCGAGCCTAAAATTCTTTCACTCAAGGAAATGCTCCAATGCTACATTGAATTTCAGGCTGAGGTTATTCGCCGCCGTACTGATTTTGACCTCAAAAAAGCCCGTGACAGAGCTCATATTCTTGAGGGCTTGAAGATTGCGCTTGATTTTATTGACGAGGTAATCAAAATCATCAGAAACAGCAAGGATACTGCAAGTGCAAAAGCAGGTCTTATGGAGCGTTTCGGTCTTGATGATGTTCAGGCTCAGGCTATTGTTCAGATGCGTCTCGGACAGCTCACAAATATGGAGCAGACTAAGATTGAGGACGAGATTGCAGCCCTCCACGCAAAGATTGAAGAATATCTCGAAATTCTTGCAAGTGAGTCAAGACAGCTTGAAATCGTAAAAGAAGAAATTATGCAGATTCGCAACAAATATGCCGACCCGAGAAGAACAGAAATTTGTGCTGTAAGCGGTGAGGTTGATATTGAGGATCTTATTCCGCAGGAGGAGTGCGTTCTTACACTTACACAGTTTGGATATGTAAAGCGTCTTTCTGCCGATACCTACAAAATTCAGCGCAGAGGAGGCCGTGGCGTATCGGGTATGTCACGCCGTGAGGAGGATGTTGCGGCTGAAATGTTCGTAATCAATTCACACGACTATGTTCTGTTCTTTACCGACAGGGGCAGAGTTTATCGCCTTAAATGCTATGAAGTTCCCGAGGGAAGCCGTCAGTCAAAGGGTGTGAACATTGCAAACCTGTTGCCGATTTCGCCCGATGAAAAGGTAACTTCGATGATAAGAGTGCCTGAATTTGACGAGGAAAAATACCTTGTTATGGTCACCCGTCAGGGCATTATCAAGCGTATTGAACTCAATGCATACAACACCTCAAGAAAGGGCGGCCTTATTGCTCTTGAACTCAACGAGGGTGACAAGCTTGCGTGGGTAAGAATGACTGACGGCAACAGTCAGGTTATTATCGCCACTAAGAAGGGTATGGCTATCCGCTTTAACGAAACCGACATCCGTGCAATGGGCAGACAGGCTCGAGGAGTTAAGGCAATGGCTCTCAAAGAGGGCGACTGCGTAGTCGGAATGAGCGTTGTCCGTGACGGCGGTCTTGTTCTCACAGTTTCCGAAACAGGCTACGGCAGACTTTCAAGTCCAGATGATTACCGTGTTCAGAGCCGTGGCGGTAAGGGTCTTACCAACTACCACACTGAAAAATACGGCGATGTTGCCGCTATCAAGGTGGTAAACCTTGACGATGATATTATTATCATCTCGGAAGAAGGCATTATTATCAGAATTGCAGCCGAATCAATCCGTGTTTGCGCCCGCCCGTCAAAGGGTGTAACCGTGATGAAGGTGAACGGTAACGACAAGGTTGTAACAATCGCCCGTGTTCCCCATATTGACGGTGAAGACGATGAATCAACCGAGAGCGAAGATAACGCAGAAAATGGTGAATCGTCAGAAACGGTTGCAGAAGAAGCTTCCGAAAATAACGAGGGTGAAACTTCTGAATCAACCGAAGAAAATACGAAAGAATAATTAGCAAAAATAAGAAAACTCCACTTTTTTAAGTGGAGTTTTTGACACATATGAAAATCTGGTGATTTGATGAAAAAATCTTTAGCTTTGATTGTTGCCGTTATGCTTTTGCTGTCACTTTTTGGCTGTTCTGACAAGTCAAAGGCTGATGTTTCGGGTGTTGTAGATGCACCCGATAAAATTTCTACTCTTGATGAGGCAAAAATAAGCAAGAACCCGAACATTCGCCAAAAGAGCGAAAATGTAAACGGAATGTGTTATGCAATCACACTTGAGGAGTTTACTCATAACTATAATGAGATGCTCAAAGAAACGGGCAGTCTGGATATGATAAATCCAAAGGGATGGAAAATGCTTGGCAGTCCGCAGGATGACGCTAACGGTACGGAATATCAGTACTATTACTATGATGCCGACAAAATCAATCTTACAGCCTCGGTTGAAACAAAGACAAATTATATTATGAATATCGGTCTTGGCACAACAATGAGCAACTTTGTTTCGATTGAAAACGAGAAAAATAACAGCGACACAATCTTAATGAAGAGTGCTGTTATGGCTGTTGCCGTGAGCGGAATGGGCATTGACGAGGTCGATACAATTCAGGATATTTTTTATCGCACAACCTTTGAAAATACAAATGAGCTATGGTACAACGGCAATGTGTACGCTTTGAGTATGAATGAGGATAAAGGGGATAGCGAACGCAGTACAATGCTGTTCCGCACTTTTCCGATTTCGGAAGATGTAAAGGAAAACTGGGGCATTGACGAGTATGAAAGCTATGTGGCAAATGCAACCCAGGTGACAACAAACGCAAATTAAAATTGAATTTTGCAAAAAGACAAGGCGACTATCGAAAACGATAGCCGCCTTATAGTTTAATCTGTTCTGTTATTTGTTTTTCGTTTTCTTTCTGTCAACAGCCGTTGCAGCAATAAACACGCCACCGCTGACAAACAGCAAAGCAATCCATAAAATTATATTACCGCTATTGCCGGTTTTCGGTGAGGCAGTATTTGCCGTGTTGTTTAGTTGGTCAGCAGAACTGCTTTCGGAAGAAACGGTGTTTGTCGGCTTATTTGCTTCGTCATCCGAACTGCTACCAAAACCGATTGCAGGAATATCAACGGCAGTCTTTTTGTAACCGCAGACGGTGCATTCCTCATGCTTTGAGCCTTTTTCGGTAGTAGTGGCTTTCCTGTCAACAATCCATTTAAAGTTGTGAGCTGTTATATCAGCCTTGTTGCCGCACTCACATTCGTGCCAATGATTTGTTTCATCATACTTCCATTCCGTACCGTACTTGTGTGTATGTCCGTCTGCGGCAGGAGTCATTGTCAGGTCAGTGAGAACCCACATAGTGCCGTCGGAGCCGTCGCTCTCATCGCCTTCGTAGCGCGTATAATTCACAAATTCGCCGTTGATCTTCAGCTTGGTGTTGGGTCCGAATACATAAGTGGTATTTTCGCTTTCAACATAGCCCACAGCTTTAACATACACACCGTAATGATAGGTCTTCCCGGCTTCAAAAGCGGTGATTTTGTTTTCATAAGCGCCGCTGAAGAAATCTGCGGAAATCGCACCGGTTTTGCTGTCCAGTTCCCACCACTCGCAATTGTATGCATACTTCACGCCTTCGGGACTCTTGCCGGTAAAAACGGGCTTGTCGCCGTCCTTGAAGCTGACGGTGACATTGTTGATCTCCACCACATCAATAACTTTCACGGTGGTCGGCGTCATGGTCAATACATTCATGAACCAAATGGTTTCGCCGCTATCGTCTATACTGATCTGATCAGGTGTCAGGGTGATTTCTTCACCGTTGATATAGAGCTTTGTGTTCTTATCAAAGCGGTAGCCCTCTTCCATGCCCAAGTCGGAAATCTTGAAATATACGCCATAGGTGTAACTCTTTCCGGCTTCAAATTCCGTAATGAGCTTGCCGTTGTAACGCTTGTTCCAGTAGTCGCTGGAGGTAATGCCATAGCCACTGCCGTCATTGGCGTCCCACCGCTCATGGTCGAGATCAATAAACGGATTCACGGCACTGGTCATAAAGCTCGGTTTGTCGCCGGCATTAAAGTTGATACGAGCATTAAAGTCAATTTTCTCTACAGCCTGACCGGGACGCAGCTCTGTTCCATATTGAATGAGGCAAGTTTTTCCATCATCCATCACCATGACCCACGCAAAGGACGGCAGACTTGCTCCGTTCAATGTGACATTTTCTTTGTTTGTCAAATTACTGTCGAAGGTATAGCCGTCTTTCGCCTGAAGTTTCACGGAATATTTGTATCTTCCGCCCTTTTCAAAGGTGCTGAATCGAACATCGCCGTCTGAATAGCAGCTTTCATCGGAATACCAATAGCCAACAGTGTTCATGGTGTCATTGGCATCCTTCTCCTGCTTTTCCCAGCACTCAAAGAGAATATCGTATTTGTCCTGATTGGTGCCTGCCTTCTTGGCCGATGCCTGCGGGGCATTGCCCGGCTGATAGTCGAGTTTCACATTCTCAACATCGACGGCAGTGAGCGTGCTGTTTTGTTTGGTCGGTGTAATCGTTTTAACAGCAGGGACATACAGGTATTCCCCACTCAGACTCGATTTTACGCTTTCCCCATTCACTGTAACGGTGGTTTCGCTGTTGAAGGAATATCCATCCTTCGGCTTCAGCATAAGGGAATACACATAACGCTTGCCGCTTTCAAATTCTGTGATGGTCGGCAGAGAGCCATGCGAGCCGTTATCGGAATACCAGGCGGCAACGGGTTCGTTGTTTTCAAACTGTTGCCAACATTCATAGTCAATTTCATATTTCTCTGCATCGGCAGCCGTCACCTGTGCCGTTGCCTGCGGAGCATCACCCGGCTGATAGTTGAATTTCGCATTATCAATCGTCGCCACAGGGATGGTGTTCGTCGGCTGACTGTTTTCCTGCACAATCAGGTCATAGGTTGTTTGATATACTTGATATTGATGAACAACAATATTCTTATTCACACTTCCGGAAGCTGCGTTTTCGAGAGCATCCTGATGGCCGACGAGTATATCGCCATCTGGTGTAATAATATTACTACTCTCAAAATGATCAAGAATAAATGTGCTATTACGGTTTTCAGTGGTAATATTTCCTCGTGAAGAAAATTGTGCAATGATTTCATCATCAATTCTTTTGATTTCTGCCTGCACCGCATCATCGCTAATATTGCCTTCAACGAAATCCCCTGATTTGGTCACTTCTGTTGTTTCTGCCACATTGCCGTCTGCATCTTTAATGATGACCTGCGCAGTTGTTTCAACCTTTGTGTGATAGAAATGGCTATAGGTGTTAGTGGTACTGCCTCCGGTCACATCTGTTACACCGGCATATGCTGTAATCGGCACAATGGATAGTGCCAGGTACAAGGTCAGCAGAACAGTCAACAGTTTTTTTGGTTTTGTTTTTTTCATATTCATCTTCTCCTTTCAACGGCTAATGCCGCATAAAATGTTTTTTGGCTGTATCGGTTTGGTATTATTACCGTCCGTTACCGCCATATTGGCAGGTTGGCTGTGATGAACACAACCCCGTATACCTGTCAAAGATTTCACCATATTTTACGCACAATTTTACCATAATTCCAAAAAAGTCAATTGACTATTTTGGAATTATTCTGTAATATACTCTTATAACATTGTTAAAAACAAACTCGTTTGGAGTGATATCTATGAAATTTTCTGAAAAATTAAACGATTATATCGAGCAGTTGTCCTGTACGGGAAAAGATATCTGTAATTTATCCGGCATTTCTGCGGCATCTTTCAGCCGATACAGAAACGGCGAACGCGTGCCCGAGCTTGGAACAAAGTCTTTTGAGGATTTATGCTGTGCGCTGGCACAGATTTCCGCACAAAAAGGAGAGCTGCAAATCACCGCTGACTCTGTGAAAAAAGCGTTTGTAAGCTGCGATGATTTTGTATCCACAGACAAGGAATTACTGCGGAAAAATTTCAACACACTCCTCTCTGCACTCAATGTCAATCTGACGCAGTTGTGTCAGTACACAAATTATGATGCGTCTGCTATTTTTCGCATTCGTAACGGATCAAGAAAGCCCGGAGATGCCGAGCGTTTTGCATCTGCGGTTGCTTCCTTTGTTACAAGAACAATGCAGATGCCGTCCGAAATTGCCGCCGTTGCAGAATTGATTGGCTGTGATATTGATGAAATTTATGATATGTCGGTTCGATACGCAAAAATAAAAAGCTGGCTTTTGAAACAGCCCGTGCAAAAAGCCGAAAGCAACAGCGTTTCAAAATTTTTAAGCAAGCTGGATGACTTCGATTTGAACGAATATATCAAGGTTATTAAGTTTGATGAGTTAAAAGTTCCGTCCGTACCGTTTCAGATTCCGTCCTCCAAGACATATTTCGGTATTAAAGAAATGATGGAGAGCGAGCTTGATTTTTTGAAATCAACCGTGCTTTCAAAATCATCAGCCCCTGTGATAATGTACAGCGATATGCCGATGAAAGAAATGGCAAAGGATCCGGAGTTCCCAAAAAAATGGATGTTCGGTATGGCGATGATGCTAAAAAAAGGACTGCATCTTCATCAAATACATAATCTTGACCGTTCTTTTGATGAGATGATGCTTGGTCTTGAAAGCTGGATACCGATGTATATGACAGGTCAGATTTCTCCCTACTATTTTAAAAACGCGCCGAATGATGTCTTTCTGCATTTTTTGAAGGTGTCGGGAATTGCCGCACTTTCGGGCGAAGCTGTTGCCGGATACCATGCTGACGGCAAATACTATCTGACAAAGGTAAAGCGTGAGGTGGAATATTACCGAAAGAGAGCCGAGGAGATGCTGAAAAATGCCTATCCTTTAATGGAAATTTACCGCAGCGAACGAAAAAATGAGCTGAATGCCTTTCTTCTTGCCGATATAAAAACAGCAGGCAAACGCCGCAGTATTCTGTCCTCTCTGCCGTTGTACACAATAAGCGATGAACTTCTCAACCGTATTCTTACACGGAACAATATTGATGCAGAGTTAAAAGAAAAGATAAAAGAGTACGCAAAAACACAAAGAAAGCGAATAAAAATAATTCTTGAAAATGAAAGAATTGAAGATGAGATACCTGATTTTGTACAGGAAAATTTTACGAAAAGTCCTCCCATGCTGGAACTTTCAGGTATATTTTGTGAAGAGGATATTCCGTATAACGAAGAGGAATATACCGCCCATTTGAAAGAATCAATGGCTTTTGCAGAGCAGAACCCGAATTACACATTAAAGTGCAGTACGGCGCACGCATTTCATAATCTGAAAATTATAATTCACGAGGGACAATGGGTGATGGTGTCCAAAGGAAAAACGCCTGCAATCCATTTTGTCATTCGTCATCCCAAGCTTCGCAGTGCGATAGAATGCTTTATTCCGCCGATAACGGAAGATGAGTAAGTCGGTAAATTAAATATAACAAGCATATAAATACAGCAACAAAACAAGCGACAGTTTAATTTCTGTCGCTTGTAATTATACTTTATTCTGTTTTACATTACATATATCATATACCGAGTTCAATAACTACAAATTCTGCCGACATGGGCGGAATTGTGAGTATACCGTTCTCAAGTTTTGAACCGAAAACAGGTTTGCCGTCTGCATATCCGGGCGGCATTTTTGCCTCGACTTCATAATCATAGAGATTGAATGTGCAGAAAACAGCGGAATCTTTGTCGTGGCGGATATATGAAATTCTTCTTTCCTCCGAAAGAACATTTATAAAATCGCCGTCCCACAATGCCGAACAGCTTTTTCTTACATTTGCAAGCTTTTTGTGCCATTCAATGAGTTCCTTGTTTTCCTTGCCCCACGGATAACAGCAACGGTTGAATGGGTCACGGTATCCTTCCATTCCTGCCTCATCGCCGTAATAAACACACGGAAATCCGGGGAGAGTGAACTGCATTGCACTTGCAACCTTGAGCAGCTTTACACCGAGTTTTTTATGCTCGTCATCAAGCTTAGTGTCAGCCTGCCATTCTCTGTCCTTGCCGTCAAGCGGTTCGCCTGCCATAACTGTGATTGCTCTTTCGGTATCGTGAGTCGAAAGTGAATTCATCAGCACTCTGAGAACAGGACGGGGATAGTTTTCAATTACGCTCATAATCTGATCCATTGTGTATTTGCCGTGCTGACCTTTGCAGAAGTTAAGAATTGCATCCCTGAACACATAGTTCATAACGGAGTCAAACTGTTCGCCGAGCAAGAACTTTCTTCTTGCACCGTAGCTTTCCTTGTTGCTTGCGTCCTCCCACACTTCACCGACGAGAAATGCGTCCGGATTTTCGTCCTTAACGGATTTGCGAAGATTTTCAATGAACACATCGGGAAGTTCATCTGCAACATCAAGCCGCCAACCCGAGTTGCCGCATTTCATCCATTTTCTGACTATGCCGTCTTTGCCGTTGATATATTCGTTGAATGACGGAGTTTCCTCAATAACCTCGGGTAAAGTGTCAAAACCCCACCAGCTTTGGTAATTGTTCGGCCATTCGTTGAATTTGTACCAGCTGAAATACGGCGAATTTTTGTCGTTATACGCACCGCCCTTGCCGTATCTGCCCGAACGGTTGAAGTAAACGCTGTCGCTTCCGGTATGAGAAAATACACCGTCATTGATGATGTGTATTCCCCTCTTTTTAGCCTCTGCGCAAAGGTGCTTAAAATCTTCCTCTGTTCCGAGAATCGAATCAACCTTTGAGTAGTCGCCCGTATCATAGCGGTGGTTTGAGTATGCCTCGCTGATAGGATTAAGGTAAATACAGCTTACACCGAGGCTTTCAAGGTAATCAAGCTTCATTGTAATTCCCTTGAGGTCGCCCATAAAGAAATCATTGTTCTTAATCATTCCGTTTTCATCGGGTTTCCATTCGGGAAGAGCAAACCAGTCCTTGTTGCGCTTGAAGTCGGTACGCTTAATATTCTTTTCTTCACCGCTGAAATAAAAACGGTCGGGAAAAATCTGATACATAATTCCGCCGACAAGCCAGTCGGGAGTTTTAAAGCCTTTTTTGTAGCATGTAATCTGCCAGCTTCTGCCCATATAGTCTTCAATTGTGCTGACCTTGTACGGATCGGACGGAATAACATATCTTGTTTTATCAATGCCGGTGAGCTTGAAATTGTACCAGTAAAGACCGATTTTCTCGGGAGTAAAGTCACACTCCCAAATTTCGGTATCCTCGTCAAATTTACCGCACCAGATAAGCTCGGTAAATTCCCAGTTGTAATCGTAATCGTATTTTACGCACAGCTGTGCTTTTTGTGTATGCTCTGTCTTTGGCAAAAGAATTCTGAAATGAATCTCGGTACCCTGTTCAACCGCACCAAACGGTGAACGGTAGTAAATTTTTCGTGAATCAAACGGTACGGGCATATAATCACTTCCCATAATAATATATTCCGAAATATAGATTTTGTTTTGGCGGTTATGCCCTGTTATTCGGAAATTAAGACAAATCCGCCAAAATGACGCGATTTTCATTTTATCACAAAAGAATAAATAATTCAACCAAAATAGGTCGAAATTGGAATAAAATCGCTAAAAGCCGTGCAATTAAAAAAATATTCAAACAATCTTCTCTTTGCTCTTTTATTATCTTTTGTTTTATATTATAATATATAATGATTACTTGTGTAAAAAAGTCGATTGAGTACGAAAAAGCTATTTAAGGGAGATGTATTCCTATGGAAAAAAAGAAGATAAGCGTTCAGATTGAGGGCAGAAACTATTCGCTTATAACAACAGATGATGAAAAGTATGTTCATAAGGTTGCAAATGAGGTTGTATCCCACATCAGAAAGGTTGCGCAAAGCACAAAACAGCTTGATACCCGTGACTGTGCAATTCTTGCGGCACTTAACTTTTGTGACGACCGCAACAAGGCTGTTAAGAAGAACAAGGACTATGTTGAAAAGGCTGACAAAATTATTCAGCAGACAAATGAACTCAACAGACTTTGCAAGGAATACAGGGATAAGCTTACCGAGTCGATGAATGATAATACAAGACTCACTATGAATAACAGAGAACTTGAAAAGAGAATTGCGGTTCTCAGACATGAGGTTTCTCAGCTTAAAGAAAAGCTCGGAAGTGTTGAGAAAGGCGAAGAAAAAGCCGAGTCGAAAAAATCTGAGCCTGAAACAAATTCAGTTCCAAAGGAAAAAAAGATTTCAAGCGCTAAAAATAACATAACAGAGCAGTCAGATGATATACCTGTAAATGTTCTGTCAAACGAGGCTAAAAAAACAGAACAGGAATTGCGTAACGAGGAGCTTCTCGGTTATGTTCCCATGACGCAGTTCTCTCTGTTTGATGAAGATAAGAAATGAAAAAGATAGAAATACTTGCTCCGGCAGGCAGCTTTGACAGCGTTATTGCCGCCGTAAGGAGCGGAGCGGATGCGGTTTATCTCGGTGAAAAGTCATTTTCCGCCCGCTCATCAGCGAAAAATTTTGATGATGAAGAACTAAAGAAAGCAACGGCATACTGTCACATTCACGGTGTAAAGGTGTATGTCACAATCAACACGATTGTGTTTGATGACGAGCTTGAAAAGCTGAAAAAAGCCATAATTTCAGCCGCAGAGGCTGATGTTGACGCACTCATTGTTCAGAATATGGGCGTAGCAAGGCTTGCACACGAGCTTGTTCCCGAGCTTGCCCTTCACGCGTCAACCCAGATGAGCATTCACACCGCATCCGGTGTAAAGGCACTTTATGAAATGGGCTTCAAGCGTGTTGTTCTTGCCCGAGAAATGAGTAAAAAAGAGATTGAAAAATGCTGTGAAATTCCGGTTGAACTCGAAGTTTTTGTTCACGGTGCATTGTGTATGTGCGTTTCGGGACAATGCTACCTCAGCGCAATGATAGGCTCAAGAAGCGGAAACCGCGGCGCCTGCGCACAGCCGTGCCGACTTCCGTTTTCCGTAAACAATCAAAAGGGCGGTCACGCTTTAAGTCTTAAAGACAACAGCATTGTAAATTACCTCGGCGAGCTTCAAAATATGGGAGTTGCCTCGGCTAAAATTGAGGGCAGAATGAAACGCCCCGAGTATGTTTCAGCCGCAGTAAGGGCGTGTGTTGAACAGCGTGATTTCGGCTTTATCAGCGACAAAACTCAGGAAATGCTCAGAGGAGTTTTTTCACGAACAGGCTTTACAGACGCTTATTACATCGGCAAAACGGGAAGTCATATGTTCGGCACAAGAACAAAATCGGATGTTGTTTCTGCCGATGAAAAGCTGTTTTCGGCAATCCGTTCTTCCTACAAGGACGAAATCGGAAATGTTGAAATAACCTTTGATTTTACGGCAAAACTCGGCGAAAATCCCGTCTTAGTCGCTTCTGACGGAGTTCACACCGTTAAAAAGATTTCAGATACCGTAACCGAAAAAGCAATCAACAGACCTCTTGACAAAGAAAAATGCGAAAAACAGCTTAAAAAAACAGGCTCAACGGC
>OHZC01000441.1_pt1 | contig 13325 bp, 10 predicted proteins | sample 1580361 | NCBI WGS metagenome assembly OHZC01 (sample SAMEA3882532, study PRJEB24775) | human gut metagenome | biome: human-associated habitat; feature: intestine environment; material: feces | place: Netherlands | collected 2009/2010
GCCCGGCCCCTACGGGGTGGTGGAAGGGTGAGCGGGTGCTGGCCGGGAACGGGCAGGCGGAGGGGTCAAGACCCCTCCCTACGATGTGGAAGGTTAGAGGGTGGTTATGGAAAAGTGCGCGGGCCGGGCATGCACGGCCCCTACGGGGATGGTGGTGGAGGGAACGGTGTGTTTTCCACATTCGGCACACGTGAATGTGGAAAACACTTGCAATTTCTACCTTATTATAATAGTATAGAGGCAACATACTTGAAACGAGGTCCTGTCATGATCCTGGCATTGAATATCGGCAACTCCAATATTACGTTTGGCGGGTATACGCCGGACGGCAAGCTGGTGTTTTCGTCGCGGCTGTTTGCGGACACGGCGCTGAGCAGTGATGAGCTCCTGTACAAAATCGTAAACATGCTGGCGCTGTACGGGGCGGAGCCGCAGCAAATCACGGCGGTCATCTTTTCCAGCGTGGTGCCGGCGCTGACGCCGCGGCTGCGCGAGGCCCTGCGCAAGATGTGCGAGTGCCAGATCATGGAGGTCGGCCCCGGCCTGAAAAGCGGGGTGCGCATCCGCATGGACAACCCGGCCCAGCTGGGCGGCGAGCTGCTGTGTGCCATCGTGGGCGCGCTGCAGCGGTGCACGCCGCCCTGCGTGGTGGTGAACTTTGATACCGCCACTACCCTGCTGGCTGTGGACAGCACCGGCGCACTGGTGGGCGGCAGCATCCTGCCGGGGCCGCAGTGTTCGCTGTCGGCGCTGGTGCGCAACACGGCGCAGCTGCCCCAGGTGGAGCTGGAGGCCCGCCCGCGGCGTCTGCTGGGGGCCAACACGGCGGACTGTCTGCACAGCGGCATTGTGTACGGCACGGCGGCCATGCTGGACGGCATGGTCGCGCAGATCCGCGCAGCGCTGGGCGCACCCGACGCGCCGGTGGTCGCAACCGGCACGCTGCCCGACAGTGTGCGCGCGGCGTGTGCGACGGATATTGTGTACCGCGAGACGCTGGTGCTGGAGGGGCTGTATTGGATCTGGAAGAAGAATACGCGGAAGTGACCTTTTGGTTGCGGGCCATCCCTGTAGGGGGCGGCGTCCTCGACGCCCCGCGGAGGGGTCAAGACCCCTCCCTACGATGCAAACCGGTAACAGGCGGCGACGCAGGGTTGCGGGCCGGGCATGCCCGGCCCCTACGGGGTGGTGGATGGTTAGCGGGTGCGGGCCGGGAGGTGCGGGCGGCATATATGCCGCCTCTACGGGCAGGCGTATTGCACTATCCGTATTCCGGACAAACATCATTCTATATCCAAAGAGGTGCTGCTTGCGCCTCTTTCTTTTTTTGTGGTGTCGTGTTATAATATATTATGTATAGTTATGTACAAAATTTACAGAGAAAGGTATTTATTCACCACCTATGCAGCATTTGAAAAACTTTAACTGGAAGAAATTTCTCTTGCAGGGGGTTCTCCCCTGCCTGCTGGCGGTAGCGGTGGGGTTCATCTCCCGCTATCAGCTGGAGCTGTCCGACGGCGTGACCGAGAGCTTTTTGCAGCTTCAATGGCCGCTCTACGCGCCGCTCAACGCGCTGACTGCCTTTTGCCTGACGCTGATTTTGTTTGCGCTGCTCGGCAAGTGGAGCCGCGCAACGGGCATTTCGGGCGCGGTGTTCACCATCATTGCACTCATCAACTACTACACCCGCGACCTGCACGGCTCGGCGCTGATGCCCCAGGACATTTTGAACCTCGGCACCGCCGCCGAGGTCATGGGCAGCTACACCCTGAAAATCACGCAGGACGTTGTGAAGATCGTGCTGCTCTACCTGCCGATTCTGGCGATTGTGTTCGTGCAGGCGCAGCTGGTCAAGGGTGCGCCTAAGCGCGCCGGCTGGAAGGCCCGCGGCGTGCGGGCGGCGGGCAGCGCACTGGGCGTGTTTCTGGTCATGTTCTTCGGCTACTTCGGCCCCGTGACCATCAAGCCCAAGACGACCTACGGCTGGGCGTGGCAGAACACCTACTACACTTACGGCTATCTGGCCGGGACGATTGAGGCCACCAGCCTGATGGCCGACCCTGTCATTGAGCCGGAGAACTACAACGACGCCGCGGCGGTGAACACCGCCCGCAAGGCCGACGACTACAACGCCCCTGCCAGCCCCGAGAGCGCCGAGGACTACCCCGACATTGTGCTGATCCTGTCCGAGAGCTTCTACGACTTTGACCTTGTCACCGACCTGCAGGCCGACACCGACATCATGCCGGTCACCAAGAACCTGCCCAACTCGGTCTACGGCCACACGATCAGCCCCCATGTGGGCGGCGGCACAAACTCCACCGAGTACGAGATGCTGACCTCCAACTCGCTGATCCTGATGCCCAGCATCACGCCGTTCAACTGGCTGAACCTGTACAACGCCAACAGCGTTGTCAGCTACCTCAAGGGTCTGGGCTACTCCACGATGGCCGCCCACCCCTACACGAACTCCAACTACCGCCGCGACTCCGCCTGGCTGGCGCTGGGCTTTGACGAGACCCATTTCCAGAGCGATTTTACCACGCAGGAGACCTACGGGGACCGCCCGTACCAGACCGACTCGGCCACCTACCGCGACTGGGAAACGATGTACGAGGCCATGCCGGAGGACAAGCCGCGGTTCAGCTTCCTGGTCTCCATCCAGAGCCACGGCGACTACGATATGAACGATGCGTCGCTGGATATTGTCCACGCCGCCACCGACTACGGCGACTACGATGCGCTGATGGACGAGTACCTGAGCTGCATCAAAATGACCGACGCCGCCGTGCAGGAGCTGTGCGATTACTTTACCGCGCAGTACGAAAAGACGGGCCGCAAGGTCATTGTGGCCATGGCCGGTGACCACGCGCCCAGCTTTGTGGCCCATGTGGCCGACCCCAGCTTTGCCGAAACCGACAACGAGCTGCAGATTTTGGAGCGCAGCACGCCGTTTTTCATCTGGGCCAACTACCCGCTGGAGCACACGGCAGCCGCCACCAGCACCACCGACCCGCTGAACCGCATGGACATGGTCATGCTGACCCCCACCCTGCTGCAGCAGGCGGGTCTGCCCCTGAGCGACTACTACGAGTACCTGCTGGAAATGAAGCACAACACCCCCGTTGTGACCGCCGCCAACGACTACATGAAGGTGGACGGCAGCACAGCCGAGTACGGCGCAGACCCCGCGCTGGACGAGTGGGCCAAGGGGTATCTGATGCTGGAATACAACAACATCGGCGCGCACGCCAAGCGCGACCAGAGCATTTTTGACCCCGCCGAATAAAGAGGAGGCATCCCTATGACAGGTCTGAAACGAACCCCGCGCAGCCGCGGCGGCTTTACGCTGGTGGAGCTGATCGTGGTATTGGTGATTCTGGGTGTGCTGGCGGCCTTTGCCGTTCCGGCGCTGACCGGGTACATTGACAGCGCCAAGGAAAAGCAGGCCGTCAGCGAGGCGCAGGCGTGTGTGATGACGGCGACCCGGCAGGGTGCGCAGAACTACGCCCTGGTGCAGAACGCATCTGTAGCCGGGAACGCCGAAAATGCAGCCGCCTTGACCAACTGGGCAGGCACGTTGACAAACGAGGCCCCCACCGTGACCGGCGGAGATGTAGCACTTACCGAGGGCAGCGGGCAGTATCTGCTGCATGTGAACAACCCGCCTGCGGGCAGCACTGCCACGACCACGATTGCGGCAGATGCCGGGGTCAAGGGTACCGTGCAGGGGATGACCTGCAACGCCAGCGGGCAGGTTTTATACTTGGTGTATACCAGTGCCGATGGGATACAGGTCGTATACACGAACACGGGAACCACCGCGAGTGTAAATATCGGCAGTGATGAGGCTGTTGTTGTGCCGACGCCGAAGAAGAATGACAGCTCCGGCGGCGGTGAAACCGGCGGGGGCAGCACCGGGGGCGGCATTTCCGGCGGCAGTACGACCGGCGGCACCGCTACAGCAAATAAGCATCAGTTCATTATCCACTTGCAGGATATTCAAACTAAAAACTCTGCGCCTTTTGCAAACAGAACCTATCACATTGTAAGCGGTAAAAACGGTGAAAACGACTTTTATGTGCCCTCTGATGCAAACGGTGATATTCTGTTGGATATTTCTCCTAATGAGCACCCTCGTGCCAACACTGTTATCGGGGATACGCCGACTACTATCACCGAAGATGATGTTCCTGCTGGCTACCAAGTCATTCCCAGCGATACAAAAATCTATATCAATGTTCGCATTGAAGGGAACGACTATTGTCTCAATTCCATGCAGAATAACGTAAATAACTATCCATTTACTATCGATATGGATGAAAGGCGGCTTACCATTATGCGCTTTCCCGTTGCCAAATTGAAGCTGCGCGTCACTGACCCTGATGGAAATCCGCTGTCCGGTGCTACCTTTGCTATTAAGGACGGCTCAACCCTTGTTGGCGAATTCACCAGTGATAGTAACGGAGAATGCTTCATTCCTGTCAAACTGCATGATGAAGATAACATCGGGTATTCTGGTGTTTTCCTAACTGCCAGAGACGATAATAGCCCAACTTATGTTATAACGGAAACTCCTCCTGCCGGATATAAGGGAGACTTCACATGTTCGTTTCATTTATATTATAAGGCATATCCCTCTGATCCGACTCCCCATTATACAACCTGGTTCCGTATTGATGCTTTTGGCTTCAAACAGGAAGAAGGGGGTAGTTATAGTCTGGAAAGCACTGTTGGTGATCGGGATACTTTTCATGTCACAAACAAAAAACTCTAACTCTGCACTGTCTATATCCGTAAAATTGATAACGCCGGAAATCCTGTATCCAACGCCAATCTAAAAGCTGACAATACCGGCAGCTTTGTTACGCCAGAGCATAAACTACAGGATACAACCAAAATATAGCAGACTGTCGAAAAACGCTTGTAGGGGCGAGCATTGCTCGCCCGTGCCCGTTTGTCTTGCAAAAAACTGTCCCGGAAAATGCGTTGCTGTGGTAAGTTGGCGGGCGGCCAATGGTCGCCCCTACGCACGCAATAAGGCAGGAATGCAATTTATTGACGGGCTGCTATATAATTTCACCTTCAATCAACAAGAAAGCCCCCACCCAGCCGCAGAACATCTACGGTTGGGTGGGGGTGGTTTATTTGTAGAGATTCCAGGGGCGCGGCGGCAGCGGCAACACTCCCGGGCGGATATGGACTCAGCCCCTGCGTTCTCTGCCAATCACAAAAACTCTTTCCAGTAAATCTCTGCGCTTCTCGTCATCTCCCGGGAAAAGTCGCTCGCGTACTTGCGCTTGCAAAATGCCTGCACGGCTTTGTCAAAGTCGTAGTCGAGCTGGCCGTTGGCGGCGGCTTTCGCCGCAAAGTCGGCGCGCAGCTCGTCGGGCGTGCGGTCCGTGTACACATTCTCGCATACGACGGCCTGCTCGGCAAAGCGGGCGGGCTTGGGGCGGCGCTGCTGCTGCTCCGTGGGGCGGCCAAACACCAGCATACAGGCGGGCACTACGTACTGCGGCAGGTGCAGGGCGTCGCGCATGGCCTCAGCATTCTCGAGGACGTCGCCTATGTAGCAGCTGCCGATGCCCAGAGACTCGGCGGCGACCACGGCGTTCTGGGCGGCAATGCAGGTGTCGGCCACGGCCAGCATCAAGTCCCCTGCCCCGGGCTTGCGGGCGTCCGTGATGCCCGCGGCGTGGTAGGCGTTGAGCCAGCGGCGGCAGTCGGCCAGGAACACCAGCACCAGCGGCGCCCCGGCAATAAACGGCTGGTGGTCGCACAGGTCGGCCAGCGTGGCCTTCAGCGCCGGGTCGGTGATGTCCAGGATCGTGTACAGCTGCTGGTTGCCCGCCGTCGGTGCCTGGAACGCCGCGTTCAGGATGGCCGCCCGCTCGTCCGGCGTGACGGGGTCTGGGGTGAATACCCGCACGCTTTTGCGGGCGGAGAGGGCGGAGAGGATAGCGTTGTTTTCCATAATAAGCTCCTTTAAGCCTTCCCCCGAGGGGGAAGGCAAATCAAAATCAATTTTTCCGTTTCTTCAAAAACTTCCCGATCAGCGTATCCAGCATGCTCAGCACCTCGCGGATGTTCAGCACGCAGACCACTGCGGTGATGCCCACGACGGGCAGCGCCCAATGGGTCAGGTTCATCATGCACCAGATCTCCGCCAGCACCAGCGCCAGATTCAGCACAAGCCACGCCGGGTGGAAGTCGATCTCCAGCAGACCGCGGGTCGAGTAGGCGCGCAGCAAAAACACCAGCATCAGGCTCAGGAAGCTGGCCGGGGTTACGCCCCACGGGCCCCACTGCAAAATGAACAGGTAGTTCAGAATCAGGTTCAGCACCGCACCGGCCAGCATTGTGAACAGCGAGCCGGTAGACCGTTTATACACGACGTAGACGCTGTTCAGGAACTGGTTCAGGCAGGTCAGCATCGAGCAGAGCGTCAGGAACGGAACAAACGTCCAGGCGTCAAAATATTCAGCCTTGAACACCCGCATGAGCAGCTGGCACAGCATGATGATGCCCGCCACGCAGCAGAACAGCACGCTGGCATACACGCGGAATATCTTGGAGAAGAACGCCTCGCGGTCCGTCTCCTCGGTCACGGCGGAGAGCTGCCACGCCTCGTAGAAGATGCTGCCCAAAATCGTGATGATCTGCGGCAGGAAGTACCCCGCCGACAGCAGCCCGACCCAGTGGTTGCCGCTGCGGCCCGCGTAGCCCTCGCACATGCCCTGCACAAAGAACATGTCGCTGGCGTTGATGATCCAAAAGCTGATGGACGCCGGGATCATCGGCAGGCAGTAGCGCAGCATCTCCTTCCACAGCGTCTTGTCAAACGCCTTGGGCTTGAAGTACCGCCAGCACCCGCCCGCAATGAAGACAAACACCATGGATGTCAAATCTGCCAGCGCGTTTGCCAGCAAAAAGCCGGCAGCGCCCATTTTTAAGGTGCTCAGGAACAGCAGGTAGTAGAGCAGCAGGCTCAGCGTTGTCAGCACACCGTCTATGGCGACCAGCCGGTTCAGCATCCGCGAGCGGATGAACTGGGTACACAGCGTTCTCATACAGCTGGCCAGCACGCAGAGGTACAAAAAGCCCAGGTACTCCGCAGCGTTGGGGATGAGCTGCACCAGCGGCATGGCCAGCAGCAGCACCACAAAGCCCAGCCCGATAGTCGCCGCGCCGTTGACAAAGACGCTGGATTTGTTGGTTGCTTTGTCCAGCCCAAACCGGATGACCGCATAGGCCACGCCAAGGCTGACCACCGGGATCAGCAGGTTTGTGGCCTGCTGCAAAAGGCTGGACACGCCCATAACGTCCGGCGAGTCGAGCGCGTAGCTCAGATACGGGCGGATGAAGAAGCTGAGCAGCTTGGAGCTGAAGTTGGAGATGGCAAACAGCAGCGTATTGCTGACCAGCGTCGTATATTTTTTCTGTGGAGACGGCAAGATGGGAACCTCCCTTGTTTGTAGAGTATGAAGCCTTCCCCTCCGGGGGAAGGTGGCCGGGCGAACGCGAAGGTCGGATGAGGGCAAACCTTCCGCCGGCACCCCGTTCACGGGCAATCGCGGCAAACTCCCGCTCTCACCGCAGCTTCAGCATCCGTTCCCGCTGCTTATAATCCGGCAGCACCTCCGCCACCGCGGCCCAGAACGCCGGGCTGTGGTCGGGGTGGGCAAAGTGACAGAACTCATGCACAACAACGTACTCCTGCGCGGGCAGCGGCATCGTGCAGAGCCGCCGCGCAAACGCCAGCGTGCCGGTGCGCAGACTGCACGACCCCCAGCGGGTGTTCATGTCGCGCACCGCAATTTTGGGCATCGCGCCGCCCGGGCAGGTCGCCGCAAACTGCGGATAGTATGCCCGGCACAGCGCCTGCATATAGGCCAGTGCCTCGGCCTTGGGCGGCAGCGCGGGGGCCTCGGCGGCCTCTCGTTCGCGCCGGGCCGCGGCACGCGCCTGTGCGGTGCGCACCCAGTCGGCCCGCGCCGTAACAAAGGCGTCCACATAAGCCGCCGGCACCCGCGGCGACGCACTGGCCGCCACACTGCCATCGGCCCGCACGCGCAGGTTGATGTTGCGCACCCGCCGCCGCGTCAGCGTGTAGGTGATGCCGCCCGCCGTCCGCTCCATGCCCGGCCCCCCCTTTTGCAAAAGTATATAGTTTATTGTACACGCATTTGCCCAAAAGTGCAACAGTTGCCTGCGGCGGCGCATTGTGGTATGATACTGCCAAAAGGGGGCTTTTGCATGAAATCGCTGTTTTTTGTTCTGCCCGCCCTGCTGCTGGGCCTGACGGCCTGCGGCGCGCCGGTGGCCGCCGTGACCCTGCCCGACACCGTGCAGGTCGAAAAGACCCAGACCGCCGAGACCGCCGTCCGTTACGAGGACGCCGACGGGCAGACGGTCAGCCCCCGCCGCGCCGCCCTGACCGAGTGGCGCTGGTCTGTGGCCGATGATACGATTGCCGAGGTCGATCCCAGCGGCATTGTGACCGGCCTGCGCGGCGGCGAGACCACCCTGACGCTGCAAAGCGCCGACGGGAAAATTTCCGCCAGCTGCCCGGTGCAGGTGTCCAGTCCGCTGCGCGGCATTGCTTTGGACGACTACACGCTGTATTTTGACGACGAGCTTGTGACCTGGATCACCGCCGACGGCACGCGCGAGTCCGACTACGCCTACGCCAGCCGCGTCGGCGCAGTCTGCCATCTTCTGCCGGAGGACACCACCGACCACCCCGCCGTGACCTATCACATCGCCGACGAGCGCATCGCCCGCTTCGACGGCTCCTGGCTCGTCCCCGTGAATTACGGCACCACGACCCTGACCGCCGACTGCGGCGGATTTACAGCGCAGTGTACCGTAACGGTGGTCAGGCCGGAGGAATAGGCAAAAGAAAACAAGGGGATGTACAACAGCCCCTTTGGTGACCCTCCCGTCCATCTCCCGCGCCCTAAAAACAGCCCGCGGGGCTGTTTTTGCCCCGCGGGACGCGGACGCGGGGCCCGGGCTGTTCGATTCCCGTACTCCTCTACTCCTTACAATGTACAATAAAAAGAAAAAAGCTCAACCTCTTGCGAAGTTGAGCTTTTTGGTGACCCGTACGGGAATCGAACCCATGTTACAGCCGTGAAAGGGCCGTGTCTTAACCGCTTGACCAACGGGCCATATAATACAAGATTTCGCTAAAACAGCAAGCAACTTATCGGCTACTATTGCAACCGACCCCCAAGTATTTTAGCGAAATCCTGTATCATGTGGTAGCGGTAACTGGATTTGAACCGGTGACACTTCGGGTATGAACCGAATGCTCTAGCCAACTGAGCTATACCGCCATGTGGTGTGCATCTCAAACGGTGCTCCATTAGTATACGGGTTTCGGCACCATTTGTCAAGCATTTTTTTGAATTTTTTCAAAAAGTTTTTTTCCCTTTTCTGCGCCGGCAGTGCTGCGGCACAAATAGCGCAGCCATAGGCTTTGCGGGCATCAGCTGGCAGCCATTCCCGGTGTTGTTCCGATTTTTGTTCCTGTATTATACAACAATAGCGCAATAAAGTGCAGTACAAAATTCTTCATTTTTTCAGGTTTCACCCTGTTTATTCATTTTATTTTAAGCTACGAAACTTTTTGCGGATTTTTCGCATTTAATATATTGACATAGTAGTACCCCAGTGTTAAAATAAGTTAAAAATCGGCGTTCGTTAAAAGTGTGTCGAAGATGAACCATCCGTAACTTTAAGGAGAACACTCGCTATGAAATATTCTTGGCAGCGCCAGATTATTCTGGAAACCATTCAAGAGCATAAAGAGCATCTTTCTGCGCAGCAGATTTACGGTTATGCCCGTGAGCGCTGCCCTCATATCAGCCTGGGCACGGTGTACCGCAACCTGAACACCCTGGCTGATAACGATATGATCGGCCGCGTTGGCATGATCAGCGGTGCCGAATGCTTTGACTGGGACCCCAACTCCCATGAGCATTTTTATTGCCGCAAGTGCCACAAGATCATTAACCTTGATCTGCCGGAAGGCGAGCTGAACGCCCTGATCAAAAATGTTCCCGGCCTGCGTATTGAAGGCCACTGCCTGACCGTGACCGGCGTTTGCGCCGAATGTGCCAGCAAAGAATAACTTTGCCGGGACAAAGCGCCACTGTCCTACCCTTGCAGGATCAATCCTCCCAACTTGTCATCATCTTTTCCTCTCCGCTCTTCCCCGTTTTTGTGGGGAAGAGCTTTTTTGTACCCTTTGGCACTTTTCTGCATCCTTTTTCAACTGCGATATGCGGGCTTTATGCGGCAAATATTCAATTTCATGAATAAAAATGCAAATAGTCCGTTTTGTTTTTTCCCTTTACGCCGCAAAATGCAAGCTCTAGAACAAAGTTATCTCTATAAGTTGAAATTTCCTTGTGCAATATGCCGTGTTGCAATTTGTTGCAGGGCGTGTATAATAAGAAGCATGAAATGAATAAATATTCAGCCGCTTCGGCGGACAGAATTTTGAAAGAGGGCAGTTCTTATGAAAAAGAAAAAGGAAGATATTAAAAAGGTTGTTCTGGCTTACTCCGGCGGTCTGGATACCTCCATCATCATTCCCTGGCTGAAAGAGAACTACAACAACTGCGAAGTTGTTGCTGTTTCCGGCGACGTTGGCCAGGGCACTGAGCTGGACGGCCTGGAAGAAAAGGCCCTCAAGACCGGCGCTTCCAAGCTGTACGTTCTGGACCTGAAGAAAGATTACGTTGAAAACTACATCTGGCCCTGCCTGAAAGCCGATGCCAAGTACGAAGAGTACCTGCTGGGCACCTCTCATGCTCGTCCGTGCATCGCAAAGGCACTGGCTGAGATTGCCAAGAAAGAGAATGCCGATGCCATCTGCCATGGCTGCACCGGCAAGGGCAACGACCAGGTTCGTTTTGAGCTGGCCCTAAAAGCACTGGCCCCCGAAATGGCCATCATCGCCCCGTGGCGTGAGTGGGACATCAAGAGCCGTGACGAAGAGATCGATTACGCCGAGGCACACAACATTCCCCTGCGTATCAACCGTGAGACCAACTACTCCAAGGACAAGAACCTGTGGCATCTGAGCCACGAGGGTCTGGACCTCGAAAAGCCCTCTCTGGAGCCGCAGTACAACAAGCCCGGCTTCCTGGAGCTGGGTGTTTCCCCGGAGCAGGCACCGGATACCCCGTCCTATGTTACCATCCACTTTGAGAAGGGCATTCCCACCGCTGTGGACGGCAAGGAGATGGACGGTGTTGCCCTGATTGAGTACCTGAACAAGATCGGCGGCGAGAATGGCATTGGCCAGCTGGATATCGTTGAGAACCGTCTTGTCGGCATGAAGAGCCGCGGCGTGTACGAAACCCCCGCCGGCACCATCCTGTACAAGGCTCACAACGTTCTGGAAACCATCACCATCGACAAGGATGCTTTCCACTTCAAGGAGTCCGTTGCTCAGAAGATGGGCGAGCTGGTTTACGATGGCAAGTGGTTCACCCCGCTGCGTGAAGCCCTGAGCGCATTCACCGACGACCTGCAGAAGACCGTTACCGGTGATGTGAAACTGAAGCTGTACAAGGGCAACCTGATCAACGCTGGTGTTACCAGCCCGTTCACCCTGTACGATGAGCAGACTGCTTCCTTCGGCGAGGATGAGGATTACGATCAGTTTGATGCAAACGGCTTTATCAACCTGTTTGGCCTGCCCATTGCTGAGCGCGCCAAGCTGGCAAAGAACTGGCCGGAAGTAAAGTAATCGCATTTTTCCATTAACAAAACTGCCGCCAGGGAGGCATTGACCCCCTTGGCGGCTTTGGCGTTCCAGTATATACTATAAAAAGAAAAAAGAATAATGATGGTGGACCGCCGTGCCTGCGGCACGGCTCAAAAAAAGCCAAGGTCGCAGCAAACATCAGACTGAGCCTCCATTAAAAGGCTGTATCTATTTTATTTGCGCGCGCGGCGCGCACACCAACATGTTTCATTATTCTTTATTCGCTATTCATTACAATAACACCGGAGGTTTTCTTATGCCCCAACTTTGGCAGGGACGTTCCAGCAAAGCGGTGGACAGCCGCGTGAACGACTTTAACTCTTCCATCCGCTTTGATGCGCGGATGATCGAACAGGATATCCACGGCAGCATGGTACACTCTGCTATGCTGGGCAAGCAGGGCATCATCTCCCAGCAGGATGTGGACGATATCCACAAGGGCCTGCAATCCATTTTGAACGATCTGCACAGCGGCGCGTTGGAGATTGACCCCAATGCCGAGGATGTGCACACCTTTGTGGAGCAGACCCTCACCGCCCGCATCGGCGACGCCGGCAAGCGCCTGCACACCGGCCGCAGCCGCAACGACCAGGTGGCGCTGGATATCCGCCTGAACCTGCGGGAAGCATCGCTCCACTTGCAGGGGCAGATCAAGGAATTGATCCTGACCATCTGCGACCAGGCAGAAAAATCTTCTTCCTATGTTATGCCCGGTTACACCCATCTGCAGCGTGCCCAGCCGGTCACCTTTGGCCACCAGCTGATGGCTTACGCCTGGATGCTGCTGCGCGACCTGGGCCGCATGCAGGACGCCACCGCCCGCATGGACGCTGAGTGCCCGTTGGGTTCCGGCGCTCTGGCTGGCACCACCTACCCGCTGGACCGTTTTTATACGGCACAGGAGCTGGGCTTTGCTGCTCCCTGCGGCAACTCGATCGATGGCGTATCTGACCGCGATTTCTGCATTGAGCTGACCAGCGCCATGGCCACCTGCATGATGCATCTGTCCCGCCTGTCGGAAGAGATCATCCTGTGGTGCAGCTGGGAGTTCAAGTTCATTGAGCTGGACGACGCCTTTACCACCGGCTCGTCCATCATGCCCCAGAAGAAGAACCCCGACGTCACCGAGCTCATCCGCGGCAAGACGGGCCGTGTCTACGGCGATCTGAACACTCTGCTGGTCATGATGAAGGGCATCCCTCTCGCCTACAACAAGGATATGCAGGAGGACAAAGAGGCCATCTTCGACGCCGTCGATACGCTGGAGCTGTGCCTGAAAACGGTCACTCCCATGCTGGACACCATGAAGACCCTGCCTGCCAATATGCGCCGGGCCGCTGCCAAGGGCTTCATCAACGCCACCGACTGCGCCGACTATCTGACCAAAAAGGGGATGCCTTTCCGCGACGCCTACAAGCTCACCGGCTGCATGGTCTCCGACTGCATCAGCAAGGATAAGACCCTCGAAGAGCTGACCCTCGATGAGTTCAAGGGCTACAGCGCTCTGTTCGAAAACGACATCTACGACGCCATCGAC
>OHZC01000455.1_pt1 | contig 13110 bp, 10 predicted proteins | sample 1580361 | NCBI WGS metagenome assembly OHZC01 (sample SAMEA3882532, study PRJEB24775) | human gut metagenome | biome: human-associated habitat; feature: intestine environment; material: feces | place: Netherlands | collected 2009/2010
CTTCATCCGGCGCATGCCCTCAAAGCGGAAGGGCTTCGTCACCACGCCCACGGTGAGGATGCCCAGCTCCTTGGCGATGTCGGCCACAATGGGAGCCGCGCCGGTGCCGGTGCCGCCGCCCATGCCGGCGGTGATAAAGACCATCTGCGCACCCTTCAGCGCGTTGGTGATCTCGTCCTTGCTCTCCTCGGCGGCGCGCTGGCCAATCTCCGGGTCAGCACCGGCACCGCGGCCCTTGGTCAGCTTGGCACCAAGCTGGACCTTCTGGGTGGCCTTGGAGTTGAGCAGAGCCTGCTGGTCGGTGTTCATCGCGACGAACTCGACCCCGGACAGACCGGACTCCACCATGCGGTTGACGGCGTTGCCGCCGCCGCCACCTACGCCGATAACCTTGATATTGGTTACATTTTGCATTTCTTCGTCGAGAACGAATGCCATGAGTGTATCCCCCTAAAAGTGATGTTGTGAAACCGGATTCCTGGGGTGCACCCACGCATGGGCACACTAATCCGTGATTTTTTACATATAACTGTTTATAAGAATAGCAAATTTTCCGCGCAATTTCAATACCTTAGCGAGAAATTCATAAAAAAATACGGCCTGCCCTGCCCTTTTGGACAACGCAGACCGCGATGGAGACTGTATTTTTAGTGCAAAGCTACATACTTTGTGTAAGAATGTGAAAAAATTGAGAAGCGGAGCTGCCATGATTGGCCGTGTACCGGGGCGGCTCCCCCGTAGGGGCCGGGCATGCCCGGCCCGGTGGTGTAACGTGAGCGGCAGTCTGCGGGCAGTCTCAGGAGATTTCCGCCCCCAGCCCCCGCAGCGCCCCGGGCAGGTCCTCATACCCGCGGGGGATGTGCCCGGGGTCGCGCAGGCGGGTCTCACCGTCCGCGGCCAGTGCCGCCGCCAGAAGCGCCGCTCCGCCGCGCAGGTCGGGCGCGGTGACGTCCGTCCCGTGCAGGACGGCCCCGCCCGGGAGCGTCAGCTGCCGCCCCCTGACCGTGCAGGCCGCGCCCATGGCGGCAAAGCCCGCGGCACAGGCAAAGCGGTTGGCAAACAGGCTGTCGTAAATTTCGCTCGCCCCCGCTGCCGTCAGCAGCACGGCGGCGGCCAGCGGCGCAGTGTCGGTGGCAAAGGCGGGCCAGGCGTCGGCCCGCAGGTGCGCCCCGCCCCGCAGCGGCACGGCGGGGTCACGGGCCAGCCGCACGCAGTCTCCGACCCGGCTGACCTGCACGCCGGTCCCGGCCAGAAAGCGCAGAAACGAGTCATAGCTGGCCGGGTCGCAGCCCGCAATTTCGATCTGTCCGCCCGCGCACGCCAGTGCGGCGGCGTAAGTCGCGGCGGCGATGCGGTCCGGAAGCGGGCGGTGAAAGGCTCCGCCCAGCGGTCTGCCGCCCTGCACGGTCAGCACCGGCGTGCCCGCGCCCTGAATATCCGCCCCGCAGGCAGACAGAAACGCGATCATGTCGCCGATCTCCGGCTCCTGCGCAGCGCCGCGCAGCACGGTCTGCCCCGCGGCGCAGCAGGCGGCCATCAGCAGGGTCATTGTGGCCCCGACGCTGGGGAGCCGCAGTGTGAAATCCACCCCATGCAGCGGCCCCGTGCGCCGCAGCGTGACGGCGATGCCCTCCAATTCGACCTCGGCCCCCATGGCGGCCAGCCCGGCCAGGTGGATGTCCACGGGCCGCGGGCCGAGGCGGCAGCCACCGGGCAGCGGCAGGCGCACATAGCCGACGCGGCAGAGCAGCGGCGCGAGATAAAATACCGAGCTGCGCATGGCCCCGGCCAGATGCTCCGGGATGTCGCCGCAGAGACGGTCCGCGGGACGGGTGCAGAGGTCCGCCCCGCAGCGCCGCACCCGGGCCCCGACAGCGTCCAGCAGCGCCAGGCTGGTGTCCACGTCGGCCAGACGCGGGACGTCCCGCAGGCGGCAGGGGCCGTCGCAGAGCAGCGTCGCCGCCAGCAGCGGCAGGGTGCTGTTTTTGGCGGCGGCAGGCCGGATGCTGCCGTGCAGGGTGCGTCTGCCGTGGATGGTGATCGTCTGCATGAGAGGGGCCTCCTAAACCTATGATATTGCCGGAAAGCGGGAGGATGCGCGGTAGGGACCGCATATATGCGGCCCGCAGCCTTCCGGCAGACAGCCGGCTGCCTTACACGCGCGGGCCGGGCGGCATTGTCAGTCAACGGGCTGCCGCATACGCTCCCCTCGTCCGGCCCTGCGGGGCGACCTTCCCCCAAGGGGGAAGGCAAGGGGTATCTCTACCACGTTATATGCCGCGCTCCCTCCTGCTTATTACAGCAGCAGCGGCTGGATCTGCACGCCGCGCAGCGCGGCCTCTAATGTGTCGGGCAGGAGCGTGAAATCGCTTTTCAGGCTGCACGGCTTTTTGTAGCTGTCGTCCTGGCCGAAGGGCACAAAATAGTAGCTGCGCCGCTGCAAAAGCTGGCCCAGCGCCGGGGCGCTGCCCGAAAGCCCATCGTTCGTGGACGGCGCGATAATAATGGGCCGTCCGCCGCGCAAAAGGCTTTTTGCGGCCAGCGTCACGGGGGTCGAGCTGATGCCTGCGGCCAGCAGCGCCATCGTGGTGCCGGTGGCCGGGGCGATGATGAGAGCCTCGGCAAGCCGCTGCGGGCCGAGCGGCTCAACGGCCTGCAGGGTCGTCAGCGGTCTGTGGCCGGTCACTTCATATAAGGTCTGCCGCAGGGCCGACGCGGTGCCGAAGCGGGTATCCAGCCCGGCGGCGCTGGCACTCAAAACAGGCAGGACGTCCCACCCGCGGGCAGTCAGGACACGCAGCTGGGGCAGCACCGCAGCAAAGCTGCAAAAGCTGCCGCACAGCGCAAAGGCGACGGTGCGTTTGGATTGGGTGGTCATGGGGCGGTGCTCCTTTCGTCGGGATCGCGTTCTTCCAGGATCGCCAGCACGGTCTGTGCAATCAGCGCCCCGGCTGTCTGCGGTGCGCAGCGGCCCGGCAGGGCCAGGGCGTGCTCGGCGTGCAGACCCAGTTCCTCGGCGGCGGCAAAGTCGGTGCCGCCGGGCAGACTGGCCAGGTCAATGATGAGCGCCCCGCCCGGCAGCTGCTGCAGAAGGGCCCGGGGCAGCACCGGCGCGGGGACCGTGTTAATGACGGCGTCAAAGCCGGGCAGCAGTGTGGGCAGGGCCGTCAGGGGCGCGGCGCGGCACCCGGCACAGCGGGCATTGGCGCGCTGCTCGGGGCTGCGGGCGGCCACGGTGACGCGCCCGCCCAGCAGCACCAGCCGCCGTGCCACGGCACGCCCGACGCGGCCATAGCCCAGCACGAGAAAGCCGCTCTCCCAGATCGTGCGCTCCCGCAGGCGGAGCAGCAGCTCAAGACAGCCCTCGGCAGTGGGCACGGCGTTCAGGCATTCCAGCTCGGGCCGCAGAAAATAATCGATCAGCGGCAGCCCGGCCTCCCGCGCGGCCATCCGCACCGGCATCCCGGGGCGGCCCGCTAAGATCAGCGTCCCCTGCCCCGCACCCTGCAGTGCGCGGGCGACCTCGTCACTGACGCGGCCCTGGGACATGGGCAGCAAAATGTAATCGGCTGCGGCGGCATTGTCGGCGGCGGTCACGCCGTAACCCGCACGGCGCAGCACGCGCGCCGCCGCCTGCTGGCGGGCATCGTGCCCGACCACGCAAAATGTTTTCGGCATAGGCGCTCACCTCGGTTTGATTTGCGCCATACTATGCCGGGGCGCGTGTACCTGTGCCTTCTGCCTTCCCCATCGGGGGAAGGCGGCCCGCAGGGCCGGATGAGGGCAGAGTGTGCCCTATTGCCAATTCACGGGCAATTGCGGCGGCTCTGCCCTCATCAGTCGCTTTCAGCGACAGCTTCCCGGGGGGGAAGCCCCGGCACGCAAAAAAAGGCACCCACCTTTTCCTAAAAGATGGATGCCTTTTTACTCAATAATATTTCAGCCCGTCGCACTGGCCGCGCCAGACGAGGAGCGGGTTGATGGGCACGGTGCCGATGCGCAGATCGGCCACAACGGTCCTGCCGCTGGTGCCCAGCAGCTGGCCCTGCTTGACATCGTCCCCGGCCTCGACGTCCAGTGCGGTCAGGCCGTAGAAGATGCTCCTGAGGCCCGCGCCGTGGTCGATGACGACGGTGTAGCCGTAGCTGCCGCCAAGGTCCTCGGCCAGCAGCACATGGCCGCTGGCGGGCACGATCATAGAATCCTTCGACTTCTTCGGCTTGATGACGACATTTGTCGAGGTGCGCCCGCCGTAGCCGTAGTTCGTGCTGCGCTCGCTGTAGGAACGGCCCACGTACTCGGTCATGCCGTAGAGCAGCGGCGTGTCAAAGCTGTCCAGGAACGGCTGCACAAAGCCGCCCACGGCCCACTGGATCTCGCCGCCGTCAGTCGTCAGCAGCCTGCGGACGGCATCGGGGGCGTCGTCCGCGCCGATGTAGGGCGACGTCAGCTGGGACTTGGTGCTGTAATCCTTGTAGGAGTAGGAGGCCGCGCGGACCGACAGCGTCAGCGTCTCGGTATAGCCGTCGGCAGTCACGGTCAGCTCGGTGTTTCCGATCTCGGCGTTCCACGGGATGGGCAGGTAGCAGATCCAGCCGTTGGCGGCCCTGACGAAGCCTGTGCTTTCCAGTGGGCCCGTCAGCGTCGGTTCGGTCCGGCTCATGGTGCTGCCGACACGCACGGCGGCCACGCTGCCCTGCTGCACCGTCGGTGTGCAGAGCGTGACGGACGGCTTGATGCTGACGGTGAAGCGGAACTGCCAGGTCTCGGTGCCGGTGACGCTGGAGCGGTCCTCGGCGGCGCTGTCAGACGCGGTGACGACGAGCTTGGCGTCAAATGTGCCGTTCTCCGCAAACAGATAGCTGCGGAAGCCGGTGACGCTGCCCTCGTACACGGTCTCCTTGTCGGCGTCGGTGATGGTCAGCTGGGTGCTGTAGTCGGACGGCGTCACGATAATATCCGGCGATGCGTCGGATATGGCATCCTCGAGCACAACGGGAGAGGAATTGAGCGTTTCGGCGTAGGTGCGCCTGAAAAAGCTGCCGACCACCGGCACGTGCCACTTGTAGGCCGTGGGAGCAAGCTCCTGGCCGTCAAAGGTGACCTTGACTTCGGGCAGCATATCAGGCGTGGCGCTGCGGTAAAGCCATGCCACGCCGCCGCCTGCGATGATGAGCACGAACAGCACAACGAGGAGCAGCCACTTGAACATACCGAACACACCGCGCCCGAGGGCCTGCGGGATCGTATCCTGCGGCTCGTCGTCCTCGTCGTCGGCGGCGCTGTCATGCTGCGGTGCCTCGGACGCCGGGGCAGGCCCGGCAGACGGCGCGGGGTCCTCCTCCAGCCCGGCCATGATCTGCGCAATCGAAAGCTGCGCCGTGCGGGAGATGTTCGCCATGCGTGCGGCCTCAGCGGCAAGGGCTTTATCGTTGGCAAGGTCATCGCTGAAAACAAGGCCGGACGGCTCGGCAGCGTCCTCCGCGGAGACGTCCCCGGTTTGCTCGGGCGTGTCGGTGACGGCTGTGTCTGCCGCGGCGGCCTCGGGGGGCGCTTCTGCCGCAGGCGTATCGTCGGCGGCAGGGGCGTCCGCTGTCGGTTTGGGCTCCGTCCCGGCAGGCTCGGCCCTTTCCGCAGGCTCGGGCAGCTCCGGGGTACTCGGGACGTCGGGCACGGTGGGTGCGGCAGCGTCCTCCCGGGCGGGGGTCTCCGGCGGCTCGGGCTTGCTTTCGGATTTGGGCTCGGGCCCGGTCTCAAACCCCGGCGCGGCGGGAACGGGGCTCTCCTGTGCGGGGGCCTTGCGCTCCGGGGTCTCATCAGCCGGGGCTTTTTTCGCCGTCTTAGCAGCCTTCGGCGTCTTGGGCTTTGCGGTTTTTGTTGTCTTTGTTGTCTTTGTGGTTTTTTTGGCCCGCGGCTTCTTGGGGGACGCGGCAGGCTTTTTCGTGGTCTGCCCGTCTGCGGCGGGCGGCTCGGCGCTGTCCGTCGGCGAAGGGGGCGTGTCGGCGGCAGACTGGGGGCTGGCTGCCTTGCGGCGCCGGGGCTTCGGCTTGGGGGCCTCCTCCGGCTGTACCGCAGTGGATTTCTTATCTTCTTCCATACTCACACTCACTCTTTTAGGGACCTTTATGGATGCCCGGCAAAACGGCAGCGGCACGGCAGGCCGGGTGTGCCGTGTGCAGCTATTTTATTCAGCCTCGCGGAATTGCAGACCACTGTTTCCGTCCAGCGCGGTCTGCGGGTCAGTGGATTTGCTGCCGATGCGCAGCTCGTAGATCAGGTTGTGGGCCGTCCCGGCGGTGCCCAGCGGGTCGCCGGCGGACACACTCTGCCCGCGCTCCACGCCGACAGTCTCCAGCCCGTACAGGTAGCTCTTTACGCCGCAGCCGTGGTCGATGACCACCGTGCCGCCGGTCAGGGTCAGTGTGCCCGCAAAGACAACGTTGCCTGCCTGCGGGGCGGTGACGGTCTCGCCGTCCGCGGCGGCATAGGTCAGGCCAGTGGCCTGGCCGCTGCGCTGGCCGTCCACCATCTGGGTGACACCGTACTCCATGGCGACAGCGCCCGCGCTGGGGGCCTCAAAGCGGCCATTCCAGAGCTTGGCGGAGCTGCCCGTTGTGTACAGCGGCCATATAGCGTTGCGGAACTCCTCCCCGCCGCCGGTGTCCTCCTCGGCGGGGACGGTGACCGTATCATACATGGTGCGGGTGACGGTCAGGGTAATGTCCTTTTCCAGGCTCCCGCAGGTCAGGTGCAGCGTATGGTCGCCGCCCTCGGCGTTGTAGGTCACGGGAATATAGCCCATGTAGCCGCTGGCGGTCTTGCGGAACCAGACGGTGCCCAGATCGGTCTCCAGGCTCGGCTCACCGTCCAGAATGCCGGACAGCTGCACAGCCACGATGCTGCCCTGCGGCGCGCGCTCGGTGCTCAGGGTGACCTTGGGGTTCATCGCCATCGTGTAGCCGGCGCGGTAGGCGTACCAGCCCACGGGGTCGCCGGGGTTGTCCGCACTGCTGTGGTGCGCGGTCACGATGATCTGATAGTCTCCGTTTTGTGTATAGGTATAGGTATTGCAGTCGGCCAGTGCGCCGGCCCAGACCGTGCCGTCGGGCGCGGTGATCTGAAGCTCGGCAGCGGTGACCCAGTCGGGCAGGACGAGCTGCGGCACGGTATCGGTGAAGGTGCCCAGCTTCTGCACGGTCAGGTTCGTCGGGCTTTCGTAGGTCTTGTTGACCTTATCGCCCAGCACCGGGATGACCCAGCTCCAGCCGTTGGGCTCGAGGGTCTGCTCACCGAAGATGACGGCCTCCTGCGGCAGGGCATCCGTCCCGGTGCGGCTGTAAAGAAAAGCCGCCGTTCCGCCCAGGATGGCGGCAATCATAACGGCGACCATCACAAGCCAAAGCAGCAGTTTACGCATATTGTGTTTTCTCCGTGGCAGTATGGCATTGCCAAAAAGCCGGACGCCGTCAGGTCGGTGCCCAGCCGGGTTGTGGTGGCAGAAAGGCCTCCCCCGCGGGGAAAGCCTTGAGGATCATTTACTCCTTCTCCTCTGCGGGGGCGGAGGGGATGTTCTCGTAGGTGGTGGAATCCTCGTCGTCGTAATCGTCATCCTCGTAGTCGTCGCTGAACAGCAGGCGCTCGTACTCGTCCAGTTCCTTTTCACGGTGGTAGAGATAGAGAGCGGCGGCGGTCAGGGCACCGGCAGCGGCAAACAGGAACGCCAGAACGGCACCGAAGGTGGTTTTCTTCATCATAGTAGTTCTCCTTTTGCAAATGCTGCGCTGCAACGCATCTTTCGTGAAAAACGCCGCAGCGGGCGTACATACAAAGCAATAATGCTAACCTTATTATACCCGACGCAGAGGGCAATTACAACCCGAACATTTGTAAAATATTAAAGGTATTTTTTTGCTGTTTTTTGCGCGGATCGCCGTTCACGGGTGCTTTGTAGGGAGCGGTCTTGACCGCTCCGGGGAAGTGTGCGGCTGCCATCCACTCCACGGGAGGGATAAATCCCCCCCTACGCAAAACAAAAATGCGGTCTCCGCGCAGGAGGCCGCATTTTTATACGATTTTCAGAACAGCCTATCCACCGGGTACAGCCCATCCTCGCTCATCTTTTTCAGGGCTTCGACCAGCTCGGGTTTGTCCTCGCGGTAGGTGATGCCGTGCCATTTGTCGGCACTGGTCAGCACATGGACATCTGCCTTACCGGCCTCCAGCGCGTTCGTCACGACGGTGGGCAGGTAATATTCGCACTTCATCGGGTTGACGGGCAGGCTGGCCTGCAGGAACGCGGCAAAACCGGCCTTGGCCTCCTGCACGTAGGCGGGGGTGAAGCCCCACAGGTTCATCGAGACAACACAGTCGGCGGGCAGGTCGGCCCAGCTCTTGCCGCCGTCCTCGCTGTAATGGATGCCGTCGGCGTAGGGCTCGATGCAGGTGCGCTCGGTCACGCTGACGAGGTTGCGGCTCTCGTCGGTCACGCAGACACCGCGGCTGACACTGCCGTTGGCGCTGACCGTGTTGCCCAGCAGGAAGCCGACCATGGCCCAGGCGTAACGGTCCCCGTCGGCGTGGGTGCTCAGGTAGTCGTAGATGAGCTTGAAGCCCTGCGGGCCGTAGTAGTCGTCGGCGTTGATGACCGCAAACGGCGCGTCTCCAATGGCCTCCTCGGCCACGAGGATGGCATGGGCGGTGCCCCAGGGCTTGACGCGGCCCTCCGGCACGGTGAAGCCCTCGGGCAGCTTTTCCAGCTGCTGGTAGGCATAGCGGACCTCGAACCCGGCGCGCACGGCACGGGCACCGACGGCCTCTTTAAACGCCTGCTCGATCTCGTGCTTGATGATAAAGACGACGGTCTTGAACCCGGCGCGGCGGGCATCGTACAGGCTGTAGTCGAGGATGGCCTCGCCGGACGGGCCGACGGGGTCGATCTGTTTGAGTCCGCCGTAGCGGCTGCCCATACCGGCGGCCATGACAACGAGGATCGGTTTGGTAGACATAGGCTTTTGCTCCTTCTTCTAAGAGTGACTGCGCTGTAGGGGCCGGGCATGCCCGGCCCGCGCGTGTATGGCAGACGAACGCCCGCCGTAAAGCTGCGGGCCGCACATGTGCGGCCCCTACCGGGCGTCGCCACATTGATTTTTATCTTACTCTTTTTTTCTGCCACTTGCAAGCACCTTATAAAATTAGAAAAAACTGCGCAATTTCCGCAGATTGTGACCCGGTTTGCTATGGCAACTTAAAACAGAAAATGCTATAATGAATAAAACTACAAAACAGGAGGGCTTTTTTCCGATGGAACATACCGGAAAACGTGCGCTGGTGCTGGCTGGCGGCGGGGCCAAGGGCAGCTATCAGATCGGCGTCTGGCGCGCTCTGCAGGAGTTGGACTGGACGCCTGACATCATCACGGGCGCAAGCGTCGGCACGCTGAACGGCTGCCTGTTCACGATGGGCAAGATCCAGGAGGCCGAGGACCTGTGGCGCAGCCTGGAAATTCACGATGTTCTCGAAGTCCCCGCAACGCTCAAGCCCGAGGAACTGCGCACGTTCTTCCTCGACATCATCCGCAGCGGCGGACTGAACGTTGAACCGCTGGCCGAGATGATCGACCGTCTGATCGACGAGGAGGCCGTGCGCACATCGCCTATCCACTTTGGCCTTGTCATGACCGAGCTGGGCAGCCTGCGCAGCGTGCAGTGCCCCATCGAGGACATCCCCGAAGGGCAGTTAAAGGACTATATGCTGGCGTCCAGTGCCTGCTTCCCGGCCCTGCGCCCGCGGGAAATTGACGGTGTAAAGTACATTGACGGCGGCTGGCGCGACAATATGCCGCTGGATCTGGCCGCAAAAATGGGCGCAGCGGAGCTGCTCGGCGTCGATGTGGACGGCATCGGCATTGTGCGCCCCAACACCACCGGCCTGCCGACGCGCATCGTGCGCAGCCATTGGGATCTGGGCCCGACGCTGGACTTTGACCCCGCCCGCGCCGGGCGCAACATCGCGCTGGGCTACTTTGACACGCTGCGGCTGTTTGGCCGCTGCGGCGGCACGGCCTACGCCATGCTGCCCGACAATGAGGAATTTCTGGCTCGCTTTGCCGAGCAATACCAAAAGCTGCTGGCCGAGGTCTGCGCCCGCGCACCGGAAATTGACCTTGTGGAGAAAAACGCGCGGCTGCGCGCAAACTACCCGGCGCCCTATGCACCGAACCCGAGTGCGCCCACCCGCGGCGCACTGGCCCCGCTGGAGCTGGCCGCCGAGCGCGTCGGCGTGCCCGAGGACGTGCCCTACACGCCGAAGCTGCTGGCCGCGACCTTCATGGGCAGCTTTGACAAGGACCCGGCAGACCGCTTCCCCGCCCTGCTGGACGGCAGGGACAACACCCTCGTGACCGAGCGTGCCATCGCCGCCGCCGTGCCCGAGGAATTCGTGACTGCCCTGGTCAGCAAGACCCTGGGCGAGCTGCCGATTTTGTAAAAAGGCTTCCCCCTTGGGGCTCCGCCCGCGTTTGCCAAAGTATCGCGCTGTAGGGGCCGGGCGGTAAGCCTTTAACGGGTGTCTGCGGCGAACCCGCCCCTCATCCGACCCTGCGGGAGCCCCCTCCCGGAGGGGGCCAAGAAGAAAAAAGGAGGCATCCTATGCACACCTATACCGGCGTACCGGCGTCCACCGGCATTGTGGTCGGCCCGGTTGAGCAGATCGACCACGGCACCACCGGCCTGCACCGCATCGTCTGCGACCCGTTCCGGGAGCGTGCCCTCTACGACGTCGCCGTCGTGCTGGCCAAGGATGAGCTGCGCCGTTTGAGCCAGCGCGCCAAGGGGCCGGACGCGGATATTCTGCTGTTCCAGATCGCCCTGCTGGAGGACGAGTCCTTCACGAACGAGATCGGTGACTATATCGCCGCCGGTGCGGGCGGGGCTGCCGCCGTCGAGCGCGCCGAGCAGATTTTTGCGGGCCGCCTGAAAAACGTCGATGATGAGTACATCCGGGAGCGCAGCGTCGATGTCTGCGACGTCTGCCGCCGCGTGGTGGATATTCTGGACGGACGCCCGCGCCGCCGCCTGCATCTGAAGCGCCCCAGCATTCTGGTGGCGGACCGCTTCTTTCCCAGTGACCTGTTCAGTCTGGACCGCCGCATGGTGCTGGGCCTGGCCAGCGACCAGGACAGCACGGTCAGCCATGCCGCCATCATGGCCCGCAGCATGGGCATCCCGGCGGTGGTACAGCTGGGCGGCGGCACTGCGGCCATGGCCGTGGGCCACCGTGCGATCCTTGACGCCGACAACGGCACACTTATTGTGGAGCCGGACGGTGCGCAGATCGCCCAGGCGGACTGTAAAATTGCATTGAGCCGCCTGCACGGCCAGAAGCCCGACCCCGTGGCCGCCCTGCCCTGCCTGACGAAGGACGGCACGGCCTTCCGCCTGATGCCGACCTGCAACATCAGCGACAGCGACGTGCCCCATACGCGCGGCGCGGCGGGCATCGGCCTTGTGCGCACCGAGACCGCGATTCTGTATGACCAGAGCGACGAGGTGCAGACCACCCGTCTGCGTGAGCTGCTGAAAAGCGCCGAGGGCGTGCCCGTGCTGCTGCGCACCTGCGATACCCGCGCCGACGACGACGCCCCCTGGGCCGGGGAGACGCAGGACCGCCTGCGCGGCAACCGGCTGTTCAAGCCGCAGATCCGGGCGCTGCTGCGCGCCGCCACGGACGGCGACCTGCGGGTCGTGTTCCCGATGATAAAAGATGTGGCCGACTGGGATCGCTGCGTGAAGGAGGTCAACACCTGCCGCGACGAGCTGCTGGCCGAGGGCTGCGAGACCGGCCCGATGATGCTGGGCTGCGTTGTGGACATGCCGTCCGCCGCGGTCATGGCCGGGGATATGATGGAGCACGGCGCGCAGCTGATGGCTGTGGATATTGAGGACCTGACCCGCTACACGCTGGGCCTTGTGCAGAACCCCACCGCCGCCGTGAACCAGCTGACGAACCCCGCCGTGCTGCGCCTTGTCAGCGGCATTCTGGAGCAGGCGCAGGAGCACGGCGCACAGGTCTACCTCTGCGGTATCACCGTGGCCGCCGTGGATGCCATGCCGGCCTATTTAAAGCTCGGCATCCGCACCTTCAGCGCCGAGCCCGCGGCGCTATTGCCGCTGAAAAAGCTGCTGATGGAGCAGGAGCTGACGCAGTAGCGCTGTAGGGGCCGGGCATGCCCGGCCCGCAGGCTTCCCATAAGCAGGGCGATTTCGCGAGGTGCAGGGCCGCACATGTGCGGCCCCTACCGGCAGCTTGCAGGGGAGGCATTCATGCCTCCCGTGTACCTACCGGCAGCACTAAACGCCCCGGGAGGGATGAATCCCTCCCCTACTACTTAAAAATGAAAATGCCCGCCGTGTTCCCACGGCGGGCATTGTTCATGCGATCAATTACTGAGCAGCAGCCTTGTTGGCGCGCTTAGCCATGCGGCTGATCTTGCGGGCAGCGGTGTTCTTATGGATAACACCCTTGCTCTTAGCAGAGTCGATGGCAGAGACAGCAACCTTAACGACGGTCTCCTTGTCAGCAGCATTGCTGTCGATGGCAGCGTTTGCCTTCTTGACCACTGTTTTCAGGTTGGACTTGACGACCTTGTTGTGCAGAGCCTCTTTCTTGGCCTGAACAACACGATCCTTCTGAGATTTAATATTAGGCATTCGTTCCACCTCCTTGGTTTACCCATAACAGTACAAATTATACTAGCATATATTTTGGCCGGTTGCAAGTGTTTTTATAAATTTTTTTCGTGTTTGGCGCTAATATTGCAATGTTTGCGGGGCGGGCAGGCATGGCTGGGGGCATATTGCCCGGCGGTGGGGGCATATCTATTCCGCAAGGGGGTGTTTGCCATGCGCAATGCGGGCCGTGTGCTGGGTGCGCTGCTGTGCACCGCGGCGTTAGCGGGCAGCGCCCTGGCGTTGCGTGTGGTGCCCGGCGGCAGGGTTCTGGCCCTGCTGTTTTGTTCGCCCGGCGCGGCGTTCACGCTCTGGCAGCAGGCAGGGGTGGAACCTCCGCAGGCCCAGCCAGCTGCCGCCCTGGCAGAATCATCGGAATCACCGC
>OHZC01000456.1_pt1 | contig 13065 bp, 9 predicted proteins | sample 1580361 | NCBI WGS metagenome assembly OHZC01 (sample SAMEA3882532, study PRJEB24775) | human gut metagenome | biome: human-associated habitat; feature: intestine environment; material: feces | place: Netherlands | collected 2009/2010
GTTTTGCGGTGCTGGTTTCTACCTCTTTCTGTACGAAACGTTTCAATGGACGGGCGCCGTAAACAGGGTCGTAGCCGCCCTCAATGACAAACTGTTTTGCAGCCGGGCTCAGTTCGACGGTAAGCTCCTGGTCTGCCAGACGTTTGTTCAGTCCTTTCAGCAACAGATCTACGATATGACCAATGTTGTCTTTTGTCAATGGTTTGAACATAATTGTTTCATCCAGACGGTTCAGGAACTCCGGACGGAAGTGAGCTCTCAAGTCATGCATAACGGAGCTTTCCGCCTCCGGCTTGATCTGTCCCTTTTCATCGATGCCGTCCAGCAGATACTGGGAACCGATGTTGGAGGTCATAATCAGGATCGTATTCTTGAAATCGACAGTTTTGCCGGTCGAATCCGTGATACGTCCATCATCCAGAACCTGCAGCAGGACGTTAAATACATCCGGGTGCGCTTTCTCAACCTCATCGAAGAGGACAACGGAATACGGTTTGCGCCGTACTGCCTCGGTCAGCTGACCGCCCTCGTCATATCCGACATATCCTGGCGGCGCTCCGATCAGACGGGAAACGGAATGTTTCTCCATGTATTCACTCATATCGATACGAACCATGTTGTTCTCATCGTCAAACAATGCCTCCGCCAGCGCTTTTGCAAGCTCTGTCTTGCCGACACCGGTCGGCCCGATGAGGAGAATGTTCTTCGGGCTCACCTCTTTCGCCATTTCCGGCGTGAGACGGCTGGCGCGCCAGCGGTTTCGGAGGGCGACGGCCACGGATTTCTTCGCATCGGTCTGCCCGATGATGTACTGGTCCAGGTATTCCACGATTTTTCGCGGGGTCAGGTTTATATTTTCGTTCATCAGATTTCCTCCACGATGACATTGTGATTCGTATAGACGCAGATGTCGGCGGCGATGTGCAGGGATTTCTCCGCGATGTCGCGGGCGGAGAGGTCGGTCGCGGAAACCAGAGCACGCGCTGCAGCGAGAGCGTAGTTTCCGCCACTGCCGATGGCGAGGATGCCGTCGTCCGGCTCGATGACTTCACCGTTTCCGGAAACCAGGAAGAGGTGCTCGCCGTCGGTCATGATGAGAAGGGCTTCGAGCTTCTGCAGCACGCGGTCGCGACGCCACTCCTTGGCAAATTCGACTGCTGCGCGGACGAGATTGCCATTGCAGTCGGAGAGGCGCGCCTCGAATTTATCGAAGAGCGCAAAGGCATCAGCGACAGAGCCTGCAAATCCGGCAATGACGCGGCCGTGGTAGAGGCGGCGCACTTTGCGGGCGGTATTCTTCATGATGACCGCATTGCCCATGGTCACCTGTCCGTCGCCGGCGACGGCAGTATGTCCATCCTTCTTGACCGCGAGGATGGTGGTGGCGTGAAATAGAGAGTCTTGGGACATGGGGTGTTCTCCTTTATCGTATTGGCTAAGGGAAATAGTGTTCAGGGTTAGCCCCTCGGGGCGTTGCCTGCGTGCGAAAGAGGTTCAGCGGGTTCTACAGGTTCAGAGGGTTCAACAGGGTTGGTGCGGCGCATAAAAATCAAAAACGCCGCGAGTATATATGAGGCAATGCCCGCATTCCAAATTCTCCATCCTTCTTCTGAAAGAGGAAAACCCGCGCAGAGGAAGGGGTTGGCATTTTTATTTGCGTCGCTTTGCAACGCCTCGACTTATCTAAAACTCACGGCGCCTACTTATTTTATGCGCCGCTCCGCAACCTTGAACCTGTCAACCTGAACCCTGAACCCGTCGCGCCAGCGACTAGACTAGAACGCAAAGAGACTCATCTGTTCTTCTTCCGGCAATCCTTTGAGGACGCCCATGGAGTCTAAGGTATCTATGATGGACTGGCTGACCTTACCTCGCTTCTTGAGGTCCTCCTTCGAGGTGAAGGGATGATCCTGTCTGGCAAGGACGATCTCCTTAGCCACGGCATCGCCCAGAGCAGGGATGCAGTTGAATGGCGGCAGGAGTTTCCCATCGACCATGAGGAATTGCGAAGCGTCAGATTTTTCCAAATCAATCGGCAGGAAGGAGAGGCCGCGCAGGTACATTTCAGCAGCGACTTCGATGACGGTCGCATTTCCTTTTTCCACGGCCGTCGGCTTGTCGAGCGCTGCGATGCGGGCCAGCTCCTGCTTCATGGACGCAAGGCCGCGCAGGATGACGGGTGCATTGAAGGAGCCTTCGGCACGGATGGTGAAATAGGCTGCATAGTAGGCCAGCGGCTGATAGACCTTGAACCATGCAATGCGGAAGGCCATCATGACATAAGCGACGGCATGGGCTCGCGGGAAGAGGTAGCCGATCTTGAGACAGGAGTCGATGAACCACTGCGGCACGTGTGCGGCGTCAAGCTCGGCGCGGTTATTCGAGCCGCCTTTTTCGAGGCCCTTGCCTTTACGGACATTTTCCATGACTTTGAAGGATGTCAGGGGCTTCACGCCATGCTGAATAAGGTAGTTCATGACGTCGTCTCGGGTAGAGATCGCATCCTCCAGTTTAACGACGCCGTTCTTGATGAGGTCTTGGGCATTGTTCAGCCATACGTCAGTGCCGTGGGAGAAGCCGGAAATACGGACCAGCTCCGAGAAATTCTTCGGACGCGTGTCTTCGAGCATGCCGCGGACGAAGGGCGTCCCGTATTCCGGCAGGCCGAGGGCTCCGACGGTGACGCCTTTATTTCCGATCGCACTCGCAAGCTCATCCGGTGTCAGCCCCAGTGCCTCGGGCGAGCTGAAGAGGGACAGTGTCTTCTGGTCGTCGAAGGGGATCTTCAGCGGGTCGATACCGGTGATGTCCTGCAGCATACGGATGACCTTCGGATCATCGTGGCCGAGAATATCCAGCTTCAGCATACGGCCGGAGATGGAGTGGTAATCGAAGTGTGTGGTGATGGTCCCGGGGATCTGCCGGCCATTCTCATCCTTCAGGTATTTTTTATTCGCAGCGTACTGGAGCGGCGTGAAATTGTGAATATCCATATCACGCGGGCAGACCATGATGCCTGCCGGATGCTGGCCGGTCGTGCGCTTCACCCCGGCTACACCGGCGGAGAGTTTTTCGATGAAAATATCATTGAATGTCAGCCCGCGGTTCTCCGCGTATTTCTTGACGAAGCCATACGCTGTTTTATCCTGAATGCCTGCGATGGTGCCGGCGCGGAAGACATTGTCACGGCCGAAAAGCTCTTCGGTATATTTGTGCGCGACGCCCTGATCGTCTCCCGAGGAGAAATTCAGGTCGATATCCGGTACCTTGTCTCCGTCGAATCCGAGGAAAACGGCGAACGGGATGTCATGCCCGTTCTTTGAGAGGTCGCTCCCGCACTTCGGGCATTTCTTATCCGGCAGGTCGAAGCCGCCGCCGACAGAACCGTCTTCGAAGAAATGGGTCCAGTGGCACTTCGGGCAGACATAATGCGGCGGGAGAGGATTCACCTCTGTGATGCCTGACATCGTCGCGACGAAGGAGGAGCCGACAGAGCCTCGCGAGCCGCGATCATTCGAGTGCTTAACGAGCTTGTGCGCGATGTAGTAGAGGACGCCGTAGCCGTGATTGATGATCGGCGTGAGTTCGAGCGTCAGGCGGTCCTGTACGACCTTCGGGAGCGGGTCGCCATAGATGGCCTTCGCATTGTCGTAGCACATCTTGACCAGCTTCTCATCCGCGCCTGCGATTTTCGGGTTGTAGGACTTCCACTCTTCGGCGAGCGGCTTTAAGACTTCGCACTGCTCGGCGATCTTTCTTGTATTCGTGACGACGATTTCGATGGCTTTTTCCTTGGGAAGGTAGCTGAATTCGTCCAGCATTTCCTGTGTGGTACGGATGTAGACGGGCGGATGGGACTCGATCTTCCCCGGCTTCTCCCAGTTTGAGAGGAGAATGTCACGATTTCTCTGGTCTTCCGCAAACATATAATGGGCATCGGATGTCGCGCAGCAGGGCATGCCTGCCTTATCGGCGATCTCGATGACCTTGCGGTTCAGATCCTCTAAGTCCTTCTTCGTATTGATCTTGCCATACTTGTCGTCATTGATGAGGAATTCATTGTTTCCGAGCGGCTGGACTTCGAGGTAATCGTAGAATTTGGCTTTTTGGATGAGTTCCTCATCACTCTCCCCCGCAAGGACCGCACGGAAGAATTCTCCCATGACGCAGGCGGAGCCGTAGATCAAGCCTTCGTGAAGCTCTTCCAGAATGGGCTTGGGGATGAGCGGGCGTTTTCTGTAAAATTTGAGATGCGACAGTGTCACCATGCGGTACAGATTACGCAGGCCGGTGATGTTCTTCGCAAGGATGATGATATGCCCGTACTGCTGGCGGTCGGCGTCCGGATCTGCCGGGATATCATCGATCATGTACCCTTCCATGCCATAAATGACCTTCTGGTGGTACTTGTCTGCAAGGTCCTGAATTTTCGGGAACGCCTGAATGACGCCATGGTCTGTGATCGCGACCGCCGGATGATGCCACTTTGCTGCCGTCTTGATGATTTCTTCATTGTCGATAAGTCCATCGAGGCTCATCTTCGTGTGCAGATGAAGCTCCACGCGCGGCGTCTCGTAATTGTCCTCGTGGTCGATCTTGACCGTCTCCCCTTTCTCCATCTGCGAGAGTTCCAGAACGAGTCCGCCGGAGTACTTGTCGAGGCGCACATTGCCGCGCACCTTGACCGTCGTCCCCGGCTTCAAAGACTCGACAGCCTCTGCCTCCTCGGGACGGTCGAAAAACTTTTTGCACGGGATGCCATTCGTTTCATCGGCCAGATTCATGAGGAGAAGTTTCTTTTTGCTGCGAAGCTCGCGAACTTCGATAGAAATCACCGTGCCGACAAAAATGACGCCGTCCTTCTCTTCATTCACGGTGCGGATCTCGATGGCCTCTCCCGTGATATGCTTCCTGCCAAGGTATATGCCATTCACTGCGCCGCTTTTTTTGGCAGCGGGCGCGGGTGCTATGAAAGCACTCTTCGGCAGGACACTCGAAAGAGATGGCAGACTGCTCGGCATGGAGATCCCCGGCATCGGTGTCTCTTCTGCCGGTACCGTCATTTCCGCTTCCTGCGCCGCGGCGATGTCGTCAGCGGTCGGGAAGACAGGGATATCCGGCGCAAGGCTGTAGCTCTCCATGGGCTCTTCCGGCGGCGGGAAATCCACCGGCGGCATATCCGGATCCATCATGGGCGCTGCGGGCGCAAAAACCACACTCGACACATCATCGCCATTGATATAGATCGTTTCCACGCATGCCAAAGCCGGCCCCATATCTTTGAGTGCCTTCAATGCGGCTTCTTTATGGTCGGCCTTGATGTACCATGCGCGGCTCTCTGTGTCGATCTCCATCAAAGTGATGACGGATCCCGCCTGTCGGGACTTCAGACGATACTTTCCCATAGGATCTCCTTTCGAGGTATAGATAACACAGGTGGTGGCATTTCGACTTTTTAGGATGAGACATTAGAAATTAGGGATTAGGGATTAGGGATTAGAAATCCCAATTGACCAGTGACTGGTGACTGGTGACTAGTCACTAAATGCCACCGTCAGGCATTTCCATGATTTACGCTCCGCGGCGCTTCTATATTTTGATGCGCCGCTCCACCATTTCTCATTTCTAATTTCTCATTTCTCATCACTTCATGCTCCCTTCTTCACTGCCTTAGGGGACGGCGGCGCTGACGGCTCTGGTGGGTCTTCCGGTTTCACCTGATAGGTGATGACGGTGTCGACCGGTTCATAGTCTGCGTGACGAGGACATTGTGTCCTTCGTGGCCTTCCTCGACCTTTTTATCCTCTTCCTGCGAAGGGTCGACACGGATCACGGTCTTAAAGGGCAGGATTTCATCGCTCTTTCTTGCGATCTCTACGAAAGAGGGCTTGTCTTCCTGATTTCCTAAGATGCGCACGGTCACAGCACCCGGTTCGTAGACCGCATAAATGTAGACGCCATGCTTCAAATGATTCAGAAAGCAGAAATCGAGAGAACCTTCCGCGACGGTCGCATCGCGCCCGATCGGCGCATAGGATGCCGGCGAATAGTGGCAGGTACGCTCTGTCACGGCAAGTCCTGACAGGATAACGGCATTGAAGAGCGTCGTGCTCACCTGACAGACACCGCCGCCTGTCCCCGGCTCGACCTTGCCATTGATAATGACAGGGGCTTCGAGATAGCCATTCGCGCTGGAACGGGAGCCTGTCGCCTGGTTATAGGAAAAAGAGACTCCCGGTGCGATGTACCTGCCGCTGATACTGTTTGCAGCGATCTCGATATTTCTGCTGCGGTTGCCCCCGGCATAAAAGGTGGTCGTGTATTCGGCAAGGACCGCATTGATTTCCTTGGCAGCCTCCTTTGTCATATTCGGCATCTGGATGTCTGTGGCCGGGATCTCCACCTCTCCGCTTTCGACCTTTTTGAGTTGAAGCGCGGCTGCTTCTTCCAGTGCCGCCTTGTCGATTTTCATGGAAGGCCTGCCTTCATCGAAGGAAACGGATCCGTCTTTCCCAAACCGGGGCTTCGCATTGACAGGAGGCTTTGCATACTTGGCGGCCAGCTGGGCGATATCCTCAGTGAGGTGCTTCTCATCAAAGGAAGCATCGATGGCCGCACTATGCCCGGTGAGGAGGATCCGCCAGCGATCGTACCAGCGCTGGAAGAGCCCGCCCGTCCGTCCAAGAGCCATGGCTTTCTCTATGGCCTTCTCGTCATAGCGGACAGAGAGCGAGCGGAAGGATATCTCTTCGTGAGCATCCTCCTTTGTAAGTACCAATTTTCCGTGCAAAAGATCCGCATTTTTCACGGAAAAAAGCTCCTTGAGTTCTTCCTCCGTCGCGCCGCCTGCCTTTGTCCCATGGATGGTGACGCCGGGGATAACCCTGCCGTCACTTACCCAGAGAAACGGCGCGCTTCCGATGCCGATAACAGCCAGTGTGAAAACCAGTCCGAATATCCGCTTCCAGCGGTATCGTCTTTTACTCAATGATAGTCCCTTCGTTTCGTGTATGACATTGGGGTGTAAGGTGTATGGGTTCAGGATTAGCCCCTGGGGCGTGCTGCCCTTTGATTCGGTATGAAAGTCTCTCTTGAATGAGGAATGAAGGCGGCGGCTTCGCCGCGATCGATGACGAGGTCGCAGCTGTTCCGGCATTCGTTATCTCACATACGACGTTTCTCGCCGCTCGAAATGACGATACGAGAGTCTGATGTCTCCCAGTCTCTTAGGCTTTTAGTCTTATCCCTAGCCGCCAATCACCAGTCACTTATTTCCTCAAGCAATACTTCAAGAGCAAATCTTTGAGTTCGAGCTCCGAGGCACCTTGGCGGGAAGCGAGCTGGTACTTCATGATCTCCAGAAGAAACCACTCCGCCTCTTCTTCCGTGACCTTCCTTGCCTCGGCCTGCACGGCCCGCCACTGCCAGGAGGATCTCACTCCCAGCGCCTGCTGGATACGGGTGGGCGGCACGTGATTTCTTTCCATTTCCTTCAAGATTTTGATCTTTCTGAATTTGGAAGAAAGAAGTCCGAGATTTTTGATCGTGGTGGTCATATCCGTGAAGACGCGGTCCGCACTCTCTAAGACCAGCTGTGACTTTTTGTCCAGAAGAGCATCGACGAATTTGAAGATCCCCTGATTCATGTAGTCGGGAAGTGCAAGCTCCAAAAGCTCCTTCGTCACGACGGACTTTTCCCCGCACATCAGTACCATCTTATCACATTCCGTCTGCAAAAGGGGAAGGGAAATCGTATCCCACGAGGAGAGTACATCCTCCAAATAAGTCCGTGCGGAGAAATCGACACGCTTGCCCGCTGCTGACAGGAGACGTATCATCGCGCCTGCCGCATCACGCGGCAAAAGGAGCGAAAGCTCTTCACTGTAGCAGACAGACAGCAGCCCTTTCACGATCTTCGTTCGCTTGTCCGGCTTTCCATCGAGCTGGATCAGGCAGAAAATATCAGGCGGCAAGCCTTCGAGCCTCTCCACAAAGCGGAGGGCCGCCTTTTCTTCTTTCTCTGCTTTCGAAATGCGCTTCAGGAAAGGGGGATTGTGTATCACGACCGCAGTCGCACTGGAAAAAAGAGACTGCCCTGCGAGGGCATTCTCATATTCTTCCAGACTTCCCTCTCCATCGAACAGAACGGGATCCGGCGGATCTCCCTCAAAATAGGCCTTGAGCAGTCCCTCCCGACGAAGGGCAAGGGATACCAGATCTTCACCATAGAGAAAGCAGCAGTTCTTTTTATTTAACTTTTTGGCAGGCATAAGTGATCGTCCTTGTATAAATGTAAACAGAAATCGGGAGTGACTTGGGATGGTGTCTAGGGATTAGGGATTAGACATAAAGACTGAAAGACTAAGAGACTGGGACGTCTGATGTCTGATGTCTGACTTCTCACCCAGTCCAAAAGCTGACAAATCGCAATACCAGTCACCAGTCACTAGTCACCAACTTCCACCCATTCTTGTACACGATCTCCTGCATCCCCTTCTGATACAGGTTCACGGACGGGATATCTTTGAAGTCGAAAAGCTCCATATCTTCATAGGCATGGACGAGACGGGTCCCGCCGTAGATGACCAGCTCGGGCGCCATGGTCTCCGCGTCTTTTTCCGTATATTCTTGAAAGCCATGGCTGCCGGTGATCCACAGGGTATGAGGAGACTCTTTCGGCATGGGTCTTCGGCCGGAAAGGAAGATGTCCTTCTCCCCCATCACCATCTGCCAGCTGCTGCCATTGGTGATAAAGTGCAGCTCATCCAAAGAAAGTTCGGCCCTTCCCAGACATCGCACGCGCGCTGTCTGCCCCGATAGAAGCTGTGTCGCCCATTTCCGCGGATCGCCGCCTGTCACCCAGATCTCCCTGACAGGTATCCCCATCACGAGAGGGAGCGGCTTATCGACATCCTCCAGATCCAGAATGAGTACATCTGCCTCCTCTACCCCTTCATAGGCGAGAATGGAATTCCACTCCCAGACAGCGGTGCGTGAGGAGATGCGGCTTGCCTTATAGTATAAGATGTTTCGCCCGTCATTGACAAGAAGGATTCCGCGGTCACCGCCAAGATCCGGGCAGATGACGCGGGTCGAAGGCGCCAGGAGCTGAGCCGTCGCTATGGCAAGAAAAAGAAGCGACAGCATGCCTCCGGCAGCCATGCGAGAGCGACCGGAAAGCCGCTTTCTGAAATACACCGCCGCAAGAAGTGCATAGTAAAAGGCTATTTCTAAAGAAGAAAGACCGCCTGTCACAAGCTGCGCTCCCCTGGCCGAGGAGAGGAGAAGATTCAGACGCAGGGCTAAAAAGACCGCATAGTCTGCCGCATAGAGAAGCCCTGCCATCAGCGGACGGCAAAGAAGGGAGACGAGCGCTGCGATAAGCCCAGCGATAATGACCCATTCCAAAAATGGCGTGACGAAAAGATTCGCAAAGATGAAATACACCGGAAAGCGATGGAAATCATAGAGCATGATCGGTATCGTGAGGAGCTGCGCTGCAGAAGACAGCGCGATCCCTTCCTTCACCCATTTCGGCAGCTTTTGGAAAGGGCTCATCCAGCGGAGGATCGGACGGTAAAAGAGGAGAATCCCCGCGGATGCGCCGACTGAGAGCTGGAAGCTCACATCGTACACATAGTAAGGATCCCAGAGCAGCATGCCAAAGACCGCCGCCCCCAGAAGATTCAGCGTCGCCCTCTCCCGGTCAAGGAAAATCCCAACGACAGCGAGGATCCCCATGACCGCCGCACGGATGACGGGCGGCACAAGCCCTGAGAGCACCGCGTAAAACAGCACAAGCAGGATGGCCGGCAGGATCACAAGGCGTCGCGGCAGCGAGAGCCAGCGTCCCAAAAGGTACAGGAAGCCAAAGAGCAGCGCCACATGTGAGCCCGAGACAGAGAGAATGTGGATGATGCCCGTCGCGGAGAATGACGTCATGACCTCTTCCGGAATATCATTATAATTTCCTCCGAAGAGGAGCGTCATCAGGATCGAAAGGCGCACCGGATCCATGTAAGGCGCAAATGTCTCTTTCAGCGACTGCTTCATCTCCGAAGAGAATCTCTCTATGCGATAGGCACCGCTCTCGCCGGCAAAGGCGGGATGCATGCCTTCCTTGAGATACAGCCTTCCAAGGAGATGGCGGCTCCGATAGCGTCCCGTAAGATCGATCTTTCCCGGATTCTGATACAGGCGGATCGGGCTCATTTCTCCTTCAGCGTAAAGGCGGTCACCGGGATGGAAATGCCAGGTCTCCTTCTGGTCATAGAGGTAGCACGTCCCCGAGAGCGGCTGGAGCGTCCCATCGGCGTATCGGATGGAAACGAGCGCAAGCGCATATCTCGCATAGCCCTCCTCCCCTTTTTGTATCAGCGGCTCCTCCATGACGATACCTTCATAGGTGCCTGCGCTTCGGCTCGCCCAGTGTGACTGCTCCTGCCACAGGGCATCAGAGAGTGCCATGCGGAAAGCGCCGATCGTCAGAAGAGAAAGCGCCGCTCCCAAAAGGACAAGGGAAAAGCGGCAGCGGAAATGACCATAGAGAAGGAAAAGCACACCGGAAAGGAGCAGCAAGGCATACCCATAAGGCAGCAGAAAAGGCGGAAGCTCCTCGAAAAGAAAAACTCCCGCTGCCAGCAAAAGCGCACTCCAGAAAAGCCCCAGCCGGATCATCATAGGGTGATCTTATCCGCCATCTTCTTGTAACGACTCTCACCGATAGAGGGCACCTTTTTGAGCTCCTCCTTCGAGGAAAAGCGGCCATGCTCCTCACGGTAGCGGATGATCTTCTCCGCCGTCGCCTTGCCGACGCCCGGGAGTGCTTCGAGCTCTTTCGCGCTGGCGGCATTGATAGAGATGAGCCCGCTCCCCCGTGCATCCACCTGCTCCGGATCAAGCGGGATATGGATCTTCATCCCGTCAGAAAGCGGCTCGGCCATATTGATATCTTCCATGACCGCATACGGCAGCACATCACCCGCAGCCTTCACCGCATCGAAGAAGCGACTTCCCTCAGGAAGCTCATAGACACCCGGCTGCCTCACGGCACCCGTCACATAGACGAGGAGCGTCCGGGAAGACTCCTTGCCGGAAAGCTCGACCACAGGAAGCGGCTCCTCTTTCGTCTCCCCTGCGGTATGCCAGAGAAAAAAGGCCGCTCCCAGAGCCAGAAGAGCCGCCGCAAAACAGATCACAAGGATCCGTCGGCTTTCCTCTTCTCGTCCCATGGGAATGGCCTCCTGTATGCTTCATTCAAAACCGGAATATCACTTATCCCCTTCCCCAAAAGAGGAATGAGAAATAAGGAATGAAGGTGCGCCCTGAAGCATCATCCATCAATCTGATGACACTAGCAAAACGTAACATGCGCTCCGTCTTCGCATGAAAATATGCCGCAGAATGCAACGGGCTCATTGGGTACAGCGGATGCTGATCCCCAAACTCCGCCCCTCATCACTTATTCTCTTTTTCCTGCTGACGGGCAGCGGCGGAATTGGAATCGATCAGGCTCTGACGGTTCTTTTTCAGGCTGTCCAAGACATTTTCCATATTTGTTTCCACATACTTCAGGACATCTGTCGCATAGGTGACAGAGCTGGTGCGGAGCTCATCAGCGGATTTATTGGCCGAAGAGATCACTTCATTGGCACGCTCCTGCGCCTGCTTGACAAGTTCGCTTTCTTCCGTGATGCGGGCGATATAATCCTTCGCCTGCGCCACCGTATCCTCTGCTTTCTTTTCTGCGTCGAGCATGATACGCTCTTTGTCCGCGACGATGCGGCGTGCGCTCTCGAGTTCATTCGGGAGCGACTGATTGATGGCATCGATCAGTCGTTCGATCTCATCCTTATCCACCAATTTCTTATTGGTGAGCGGTACTTCACTCGCGTTATTGATGACATTTTCTAATTCTTCTAAGAGTTTTCTTGTGTCCATAATTGCAAGCCTCATTTCTTTTTCGAAGTTTGAGAAAAAAGCCGATGGCGATCAGCGATTCTCTACCTTTTTCTTGATCATTTCCTGTACATAGGGCGGGACCATCCGGGTAATATCACCATCAAAATGGGCCAGCTCACGAACGCCGGTAGACGACAGATAAGAATAGCGTCCGTCCGTCATGAAGAATGCGGTCTCCAGCGTGGGATCGATCTGTTTGATCATGAGCGCCCGCTGAAATTCGTATTCAAAATCACTGAACGCACGAAGTCCGCGAATCAGAAGATGGCAATTCTTCTTCGCTGCGTATTCATTCAAAAGACCATCAAAAGCATCCACTTCGACATTGGGAATGTCTTTGGTCGTCTCACGAAGCATATCCAACCGTTCTTCCGTAGTAAACATATAATGCTTGGTCGGGTTTAAAAAAGCTGCCACAATCAGTTTATCGACCAGACAAGCACTTCTTCTGATGATATCCAGATGACCATAGGTCACCGGGTCGAAACTTCCTGGGCAAATCGCTATTTTCATTGCACTTCTCCCTCTGTAGATCTGCATAGCAGATAGGTAACAACAATGGCCCCCACTTTTTTCTCTTTCCAGACTTCACATCGGTCAGCAAAGAGTGATACATCCGGGGGTTCTGATATAGAATGTTCTGCAATAATGATCGCATGATCAGCAGGAAGGCCGCAGTCGAAAACCATCGCCAGTACTTCATTGATATAGCCCTTCCGATACGGAGGGTCCATGAAAATATAATCAAAGGTCCTGCCCTGAAGAGACTTCAGCGCAGCCCCTACATCTCTCGATATGATCTGTACCTGATCTTCTACATGGCACTTCTTCGCATTTTCGCGGATGATGCGGCCCGTTGTCTTGTCGATAAAGACGATGCATACCGGCTGAGCGCCTCAAGCCCCATCGCGCCTGTCCCGGCGAAAATATCAAGGACATCCGTCTCAACGAGCCCTACATTGGTAAGTACATTGAAAATGCTTTCCCGTACCCGTCCCAGCGTCGGTCTCGTCGTATTTCTTCCTACGGGTGCCAAAAGGTTCGTGCCTTTGGCTTTTCCACCAATAATTTTCATATCTGTTTCCTCATCGTGATTTCAGCAGG
>OHZC01000462.1_pt1 | contig 12999 bp, 10 predicted proteins | sample 1580361 | NCBI WGS metagenome assembly OHZC01 (sample SAMEA3882532, study PRJEB24775) | human gut metagenome | biome: human-associated habitat; feature: intestine environment; material: feces | place: Netherlands | collected 2009/2010
GGAAATATCGGCAAGCGGGAAAACGTCGTGAAGGTGGTGGATATGGCGAAAGAAAAGCATATCCCCATTCGTATCGGCATCAATGCAGGCTCCCTTCCGGAAGACATCCTTGCCGCACATGGCGGACATCCGACCGCGGAAGGCATGGTGGAGGGCGCACTCTCTCATGTTCGCATCCTTGAAGCGGAAGGGTTTTATGATATTGTGATTTCTGTGAAGTCCTCAGATGTCCCGATGATGGTGAAGGCGAACCGTCTTCTTTCGGAAAAAGTGGACTATCCGCTGCACCTCGGCGTGACGGAGGCCGGGACGCTCTATCGCGGGACGATCAAGTCAGCCATTGGGATCGGCAGCCTGCTCTTAGACGGCATTGGCGATACCCTTCGTGTATCTTTGACCGATGATCCGATGAAGGAAGTAAAGGCAGCGAAGGAAATCCTGAGCTCCGTGGGCATGCAGCAGTATGGCCCAGTCCTCATTTCCTGTCCGACATGCGGTCGCACACAGGTGAATCTCATCGAGATGGCCAAAGAAGTGGAGGAGAAGATCTCTCACTTTAAGAAACCCATCAAAGTCGCCGTCATGGGCTGCGCCGTGAATGGTCCGGGCGAAGCCAGGGAGGCAGATTTCGGCATTGCCGGCGGAAAAGGCAGTGGCCTGGTCTTCCGCAAAGGAAAGATCCTCCGTTCCGTCTCGGAAGACCGGCTCATCGATGCCCTGATGGAAGAGATCAGAGCGTATGAAGAAGAGGAATAAAATCATACAAAAGCAGCGTGCAGGCGCTGCTTTTTGTATGGTGAGATGAGTGACTATGCCCATAGGCATTCATTTTTGTTTTTCACAGGAGCGGTTCATACATTTATGATATAATGTACCGGTGTGTAACAGATTAAAATCTAGCAAGAGTGATGCCTGGAATCTGGGAAGAACGGGTGACAGGAAATCAGCAGCTGGGGATTAGAAAAAACGCCGAGAAATCGTATGGCGATTTCTCGGCGTTTTTATGTGGGAGAGGAGAAGGTAAAACTATACCTTTATTCTCTTTCTATCCAGAAGGAGGTAGGGGCGGGAATGACGACATTCCTACTCCCTAAGGAAGCACTGATTAAATCTGACTCTGCGATTTAACCAGCGTTTCCTTTAGCTCCCACTATTTCCCATAGGCCAGATGGTACAGCTTTTCCAGTGCTTCCGGAGTCTTGACTCCTGGGTTCATGAGGAAAAGGTTTGGCTCTAAGAAGTAGACGTGATTCTCCTGTACGGCTTTGAGGTGTGCCCATGCAGGATTGTTTCTCATCGAGTCATCGAGAGATTTGTTGATCTCATCCTGCTTGCCCATGGTGACGATGAAGATGACATCTGGATCGTCAGCGGAAAGCTGCTCTAAGGAATAGGGAACAGTCTTGCTGTCGAGCTTCAGGTCCTTGTGGGCGGTGATGACGTTATTCATTTTCAGCATATCCACCATGGAAGCGCAGATGGACTTCGGAGTTTCTGCTGTAACAGATTTCCCAGTAGCGCGAAGGACAGCGACTTTCGCCGGTGTCTTTTCAGCGGCCGCTTTATCCATGACTGCTTTGACACCTTTTTCGTAGGCATCAATCACTTCTTTGGCTTTGTCTGTTTTACCATAGAGTTCACCCATGAATTTCAAAAGCGGCACATTGTCATGGATGCCGTCGTACTGGATAAGGACGTAGGGGATCTGACTCGATTTCAGAAGAGACTCGAGCTTGCTGTTTTGCGTCTTTTCCCCGATGACGAGGTCTGGCTTCATGCCGACCAGAGATTCCATATTGATATTCTGCACATGCCCGATGGTGGGGAGGGATTTTGCCTCTTCCGGGATCGGGCTCGTGGTCTCCGGGCGCGCGATGGAGGTGCCTCCGACTGCATAGGCCATATTGATGAGTGGCGCAGACAATGTGACAATGCGCGAAGGAGCGGCCTTCATGCTGATGGTCTGGTCTTTATAGGTGTAAGAGAGGGCGGAGGAGGAAGCAGGCTGACCGCTGCCGCCGCAGGCAGAAAGGGAGAGGCAGAGGGCAGCCGCTGCGATAGATGCAAGAATTTTTTTCATAAGAAGACTCCTTGGAGATAATGGGGAATAGCGAAAACATACTAAAACGCTCTTACGCCGAGATGACGTAAGAGCGTTTTTTAATGAAGAGACATCATCTCTGCATTAGTATAGCACATTTCATTATTTCTGCAGAGCTTCGATAGCTTCGGTTGCACGATCTACATACAGGCCGCGAACGTTTGCGTTTTCGCCAAGACCATGGATATAGGTGTCAACGGCGAAGCCTTCAGCTTTCAGGATGCTCTTATGGGAGTCCGGTTCATCACCAGCCATATCATTGTTTGCATGATCGCCAGCAACCATCATGATCGGCATCAGGGTGACATGTTTGTAGCCCTGTGCTTTCAGCTTCGGGATGACATCTTCCAAATTCGGACGGCCTTCGACAGAGTAAACGAAGACATTGTTCATGCCGAGTTCATGCAGACGATCCTGGATGACGCTGTAGTAAGCGTTGCCCGGATGTGGAGTGCCGTGAGCCATGATCAGGGTAGCGTCCTGTTTACCCATCTTCGGGAACTGGGAGGACAGAGCTTTCAGGAAGTCAACGACCTGATCCGGTTCGCCTTCGGTGCCCTGGAAGTACATCAATGGGGTAGCGAGGGAGATCTTCTTGAAATGCGGAACCTGCATCTTGGTGACGACGGAGTCATAGGAATATTCCATGCCTGGGATGACGTCGAGGGAAACGACAGCGACACGGGTGTAGCCTTCATCCTGCAGTTTCTTGAAAGCTTCTTCCGGAGTCATTTTCTGAATGCCTTCATTGGCTTTGACGCGGTCGATGATGATATGGGAAGTATAAGCTTCGAATACCGGTACATCCGGATGAGCTTTCTGGATGGCTGCTTCTACAGCATCAATGGTTTTTGCTCTGGTATCGGTGAAGGTGGTACCGAAGGTCATGACGAGAACAGCATCTTTGTTTGGTGCATCTTTCATAGCCGGGTTTTCATGAGTCCATACACCAACGGTGGAAGCTTCGCGAAGAGCCGGGGTTACATCCTTGACTTCCGGATTCAGTTCATATGCATTGGCGGACATGACGAAACCAAATACGCACAGAGCTGCCATAGATGCAGACAGAACAGTTTTCAGACTTTTTTTCATGAAAAATCACTCCTTTAAAAATTCCCGAATGACGGGATTCATACAGTGAAGAGGTGAGTCGAGTATTTCCCATGCACTCGATTTCCTTTCTATCGTCTGTATTTCGCATGACCTTAGTTTAGTACAATGTTAATACAAAGTCAAATGAATTTTACGTTTTCATTGAAAACATTTTTCCGAGAGTTAGCGTAGAACGCAGAGGATTTTAGAAATTGCGATTTAGAATTGAGAAAATCATGATGAGATCGCTGTCAGATCTTTCTTGTTTTCTTACGGACCACCTTGCTTAATGTTGTTATAATGGTATAGAGGTAATAGGAGCTGGTCTTGTGCCGGCTGGTTTTATGGGAATGCGGCTTTTGTGCCAGAGATCGGATCCGTGTTTCCTGAGTAAAGAGAGTGAATCCTATGAAAAAAATTGCTTTTTACGGAAAAGGCGGTATCGGAAAGTCCACGACGGCTTCCAATGTGTCGGCGGCGCTCTCCCTTATGGGGAAGAAGATCTGCCAGATCGGGTGCGACCCGAAGAATGACTCGACGCGTCTTCTTTTAGGACATATTTGTAAAGAGACCGTGCTAGATCAGGTGCGGAGAAAGGATCCTGATGAGATCTGCATAGAGGATATCGTACATACCGGATTTCATGGTATCACCTGTGTCGAAGCAGGTGGACCTGAGCCGGGGGTGGGTTGCGCGGGACGCGGCATCATCGTCGCACTGCAGCTTCTGGACAAAATGAAAGCCATCCCTGATATGGATGTGACGCTGTATGATGTCCTCGGGGATGTCGTCTGCGGAGGTTTTTCCATGCCGATCCGTGAAGGATACGCGAAGGAGATCTATATCGTTTCCTCCGGCGAGTTGATGTCTCTCTATGCGGCGAATAACATCGCCAAGGGCATTCGCCGCTTTGCGGCAAGGGGAGAGGTGCGTCTCGCAGGTATCATTGGAAACAGTCGCAATGTGCCCGGCGAAAAGGAACTTCTGACTGAATTCTGCAAGAAGCTGAATACCCGCCTCGTCGCTTTCATTCCGCGGGATAAGATCGTGAATCTGGCGGAGAATCATAAGCAGACGGTGCTATCGTATGCTCCGGATTCTTCGCAGGCAGATGTATATAGAGCTCTTGCGTGGACCATCTGGGAGAACAAGGAGCTTTCTATCCCGACTCCGATGACATTTGATGAGCTGGAGAAACTGGCAGGTACCTATGGCACTCAAGACTAAATGGCTTTTGTCGAAATCGAAATCGTGCAGCTGCACACTGGTCGGCGTCTACCGCTCGCTCGCCTTCTGCCCCGGCGTGGTCGTCATTTTTCATGGCCCGATCGGCTGCGCACATGTGGCTTCCACCATGGATCTGGGATCCGGCTTCCGTGTCATGGCGGACGGGGGAAAGGAAAACTGCGAGACGATCCCGCTCGTGTCTTCTCATCTGCGGGAAAAAGATGGCATTTTCGGTGGGATCGATCGCCTCTCTGATTGTATTTCCTATGTGATGGATACCTATCACCCGAAGTGCGTATGGATCGTTTCCTCCTGTGTCGCAGGAGTCATCGGAGATGACATTGAGCAGGAAGCCGAAGCGGCAGAAGCCTCTTATGGCATTCCTGTCATTCCCATGCCGTTTGCAGGATTTCTGGGCGGGGAGTACTCCGATGCCTACTATCAGACAACAGAGATGATGATTCGCCGTTTCTTCCGAAAAGAGAAGCGCGTAAAAGGGCGCGTGCTGCTTCTCGGGGATCAGATGGGTCCGGAAGGGCAGTATGTACGTGAAGTGAAGCGGCTGCTCTCCCGCTTCGGCCTCACGGTGAAGTGGCAGTTTCCCGGGTATGTGCCTTTCGAGGAGTGGAAGGACATTCCTTCAGCTGACTTTTCCATCCTTTTGGGAACGGCGGGACAGCCTGGCGGCATGATGAAGATCGCCAAGCTCTTAGAGGATACCTATGATGTGCCGACACTCGGAGACGTATACCCGGTCGGCTGGGAGCAAACGAAGAACTGGATCCGCGCACTGGCTGACCTCCTCCATGAAAAGGAACGGGGAGAGAAAATCATCAGAGAAGAAGAGGCACGCATCGAACGTGCAGCTTCGTCTTTCCTGCCTGTCACGGAGGGAAAGAAAGCAGTCATCGGGATCGGCCGCGGCCCGCGCTGGTATCATCCGCGGGAGACCCTCGCCCGCATCGAGCGCCTGCACCTTGCCTGCTCGGGGATCGTCTTCTTCGATAATCTGACGGAGGATGACAAAAAGACCCTGCGGGAGGAAATCGCCGCCGTGGGAGACATCCCAATCTATGACAGCAGGGAGGGACAGGCGGTGATGGATGCCTGTGACATCCTCCTTACAACGAATGAGATCTACAATACGAAAGCGCGGCAGCTCTTCATCCCGATGGTGCCATTGACCGGCACGGAGGGGGAGATCGCAGAGCTTCGCGCGATGTATCGGCTGCTGTGCCGCTATGGGAAGAAAGGGGGCGTCGCCTATGTCACGGTCTGAGTGGGAAGCGGCCTGCCACCACGGCAGTACCTGTGCGCTGACGGGATCAGCGGCATTCTTTGACTCCATCCCAGGGAGCTTCACGGTGGTGAATGGCCCGCTCTGGTGCTATTTTTATGCGATGAAATATGTGGATAATGAGAATCCGATGGCGTCCATGCGCTTTTCCTGTACACAGGTGGGCCCGAACTCTCTTGTCTACGGGACGGAGGATGATCTGCGTAAGGGGCTTTCCAGTATAGAGACCTATGCGAAGCCCGAGCGTGTCTTTGTCGAGAGTAACTGCAGCGTCAGTCTTGTCGGTGACGATGTGCAGGGCATCGCCGACCAGATGGATCTCCCATGGCCGGTCTATGCGATGGACAGCGGCGGCATGAAAGGAAGCTTTGAGGCGGGGTATTCCGCAGCCTCTCTTCGCATCGAAAAGGAAATGAAAACGAAGGAGAAGATCCCTGCCTCCGTCAATGTGCTTGGCCTCTCTACCGTTCATATGAAGGGACGGGAGGATACAGAAGAAATCCGGCGGCTGCTTTCTCTGTGCGGCATCCGCGTGATTTCCATGCCGGGCGGCGGAAGCAACTGGGACGACATCATGGATGCTCCTTCGGCATCTCTCAACATCGTTGCGAGAGATGAGCTGGGGCTCTCTCTCGCCAAACAGATGGAGCGGGATTTTGGTACACCGTATATTTCCTGCGGCCTTCCTTATGGGACGGACGGTACGTTGGCCTGGCTCTCGGAAATCATCGAAAAGCTGGGAGCGGGCGAATTGACACGCGCCTCGCATGAGGCGGCAAAGCTGAAAGAATTTTTACTTCGAAAAGGCAATAATCTGGAGTCTCTCTGGGGACCGCTCTGGTTTGATGCCGTCCTCATTTCAGCGCCGCCGTCGGAAGCACTTGGCATCGCTGAAGCGATCCGCAGTGAATGGATCGATACCGCGCGTCTTTGCGTCCATGCCCAGTGTGAGACAGAGAAATCAACGCCGGCAGCAGATGCCATCCGTGTCGTCATGAAAAATGAAAAGGAGATCGCCAAGGATTACGAAGACTGGCAGGGAGGACTTGTCCTCTCATCTTCCCACGAGACGCATCTCTTACGGCGTATGGGAAGATCATTCACCGGCTTCCATATCGCACTTCCGTCACATGACGAGGTTCATTTTTCCGATCTCCCGCAGTGTGGTCTTCGCGGGGCAGGGTATCTCTACGAGCAGCTGTGGAATGCAAAGCTGAGAAAGTGATGGGGAAGGATGACAGGTTTCGCTCTTTCTATGGGGTCTTAGAGGGCGAAAAGCATCAGGGAGCAGAAATGAGATATAGTTATACGGCGCAAATCGTCGGACTTTCCGTTGCCACACCCTAAGCACTTGAGATCTTTAGTCACCAGTCGCATCTGATCTCCTGCCGCCTAGTCTTTTGCTCCTGCATTCTCTCTATACGCAGATGGTCAATCATGCTATAATGGGAAGGAATTTTATTGCATTTTGCATGGTAAAGGAGCATTTCAATCATGAGCAAAATTTACGTCATCGGACATAAATCCCCAGATACTGACAGCATTGCAGCTGCGATTTCTTATTCCTACCTGAAGCAGCAGCAGGGCGTGGAAGCCGTCGCTGCCAGAGCGGGCGAAACGAATAAGGAAACCCAGTACGCGCTGGACTATTTCAAGGTAGAAGCACCGGAATACCTCGAAAAAGTCGAAGCCGGCACGAAGCTCATTCTTGTCGATCACAATGAATCCAAGCAGTGCGTCGACGGGGCCAAAGAGGCCGATGTACTGGAACTCATTGACCATCATCGCATTGGTGACTTCGAAACCACAAATCCGATCTTCATCCTCGTCCGTCCGGTGGGTTGCGTGAATACCGTCATCTGGGGGCTCTACAAGGCTGCTGGCGTAAAACCTTCTCAGGCTGTTGCCGGCATGATGCTTTCTGCGATCATCTCCGATACCGTTCTCTTCCGTTCTCCGACAACGACCGAAGAAGATAAGGCCGCAGTTAGAGAACTTGCAGAAATCGCCGGTGTCGACTATGAAAAGTACGGCATGGATATGCTGAAAGCAGGCGCAGACATTTCTGACTACTCGGCGGAAAAACTCGCCGGCAACGATACCAAGGAATTCGAATCCGCTGGTAAGACCTTCAGCTGCGGCCAGATTTCCGTCATGGATCTCGCTCCGATCAATGCGAAGAAGGCGGACATCATGGCCGCTCTGGAAGCCACCAAGGCTGCCAAAGGCTATGCTGCTTCCTACCTCATGGTGACGGATATCCTCGCAGAAGATACCTATCTGTGGTTCACCGCTGGCGCAGAAGAGGCCGCAGAAAAGGCATTTGGCAAAAAAGCAGAAGACGGCGCTGTATATCTGCCGAAGGTCATGTCCCGTAAGAAACAGGTCGCTCCGTTCCTTCTGAAGGCTTACGCTGAATAAGGAGATCGAGTGCATAAAAGCCCATACGACGGAAGTCATATGGGCTTTTCTTAATGAGGGATGAAGGTGTGGTTCTCCCTCCTTCCTTTGGAAGGAGGCTGATTTGCGCTTTCCGCCAGACAAACATATCCTGCTGAAAATCACAGAACCTATAGAACTCACTGAACCTTATTCCCAAATCCCTTGATACTATGAAAAGGACGACTCATGAACAACTATTTAAATACATTAAATCCCCGACAGCGGGAGGCGGTCGAGACGGTGAAAGGGCCTGTACTCATCATGGCGGGCGCCGGATCCGGCAAGACGAAAGCTCTGACCTGCCGCATCGCATATATGCTTGAGCAGGGGATCTATCCGAATGAAATCCTCGCGATCACCTTCACGAACAAGGCGGCACAGGAAATGAGAGAACGTGTACACAATCTGGTGGGACCTGCTGCGGACCGCATCTGGATGTATACCTTTCATTCCTTTGGTGCGCGCTTCCTTCGGCGTGAGATCGCTTCCTATCCGCCTTATACGGACAGGTTCACCATTTATGACTCGGATGACTCGAAGACGCTGGTGAAAAACTGCCTGAAGGAGCTGAATCTGGATGATAAGCAGTATCAGCCGAATGCGATGCAGAACCGGATCTCCTCTGCGAAGAACCAGCTGATTGATCCGAAGAAGTACAGAGAGCTGGCAGGAAGCAATTTCTTCAACCAGAAAGCAGCGGATGTATATGAGCTCTATGACAAGCACATGAAGGAGAACAATGCGCTCGACTTCGATGATCTCTTATATATCACGACGAAGCTGCTCTCCATCGAGACCATCCGCAAGCGCTGGCAGGACAGATTCCACTATATCCTGATCGACGAATATCAGGATACGAACCATGCGCAGTACCTGATGGCGAAGTACATCGCAGGGGATACGCAGAATATCTGTGCGGTCGGTGATGCGGACCAGAGCATTTATTCCTGGCGCGGCGCGGACCTACGGAATATCATGGATTTCCAGAAGGACTATCCGAAGGCGAAGCTCATCAAGCTCGAGCAGAACTACCGCTCGACGCAGACGATCCTGGATGCGGCAAATGCGGTGATACAGAACAATCCGGATCGCCCGTCGAAGCGTCTGTGGACAGAGAATAATGCCGGTACGCATCTCAAGCATTACACCGCGATCGATGAACATGCGGAAGCAAATTTCATCATCGAAACGATGCAGAAAGAGCATATGGAAAAGCATCGCCCCTATGGCGATATGGCAGTCCTCTACCGCATGAATGCGCAGTCGCGTGTCATCGAAGAAGCGCTCGTCAGACGCGGCATCGGCTATACGATGGTCGGCGGGACACGCTTCTATGACCGTGCGGAAATCCGCGATATGCTGGCTTATCTGAAGGTCATCAATAATTTCAAGGATAATATCAGCCTGGCCCGCATCATTAATACACCAAAGCGCGGTATCGGAGGGGCGACGATCGAGAAGCTCCTGGACTATGCGAATGCCGGCGGCATGTCGATGTTCGAGGGCATCATGGGCATCGAGGGCAGTGGGCTTTCTTCTGCTACGCAGCGCAAGCTTACAAATTTCTCTGCGATGATTTTTGATTTTCTGAATGCGTCCACGGAAATGAATGTTTTCGAGCTTATTCAGAAGGTCATGACAGATACGAAGTATCTCGCGCAGCTGCAGGAGAGCAAGGATCCGCAGGCGCAGAGCCGTGAGGAAAATCTGGGCGAGCTGCTTTCTGTCGCGAAAGACTTCATCACCGAGCAGCCGGAAGGCGGACTTGCAGAATTCCTTGAAAAAGTCGCTCTCGTAAACGATGTCGACTCCTATGAAGGGGAAGACGACCGTGTCACCCTGATGACCATCCATAGTGCGAAGGGGCTGGAATTCCCGCTCGTCTTCCTGCCGGGCATGGATGAAGGCATTTTTCCGGGTGTCCGTTCCTTCATGGAGCCTGCGGCTCTTGAAGAAGAGCGCCGCCTCTGCTACGTGGCGATCACGCGTGCGAAGGAAGAGCTCTATATGTCCAATGCACACATGCGTACCATGTACGGTAAGATCAATTCGTACATGCCGAGCCGTTTCATCGAGGAAATCCCGCCGGATCTCGTGGATCAGGTCATCACGGAGGAAGATCGTGAACGTGTGCATTTCCAGGAAAGAAGCCGCAATGAAAGAGCGAGCCGCTTCGCCCTCTCGGAAGCCGCCTCTCCCGTCAAGAAGCTGAAGCCGAAGGCGGTGAGCGCGCGCTATGACTGGCAGGTCGGTGATACCGCTGTCCATACCATGTGGGGCAAGGGCAAGGTCGTCTCGGTCACAGGCAGCGGGAAAAATATGATCCTGAAAATCGAATTCCCGGGGAATAAGATGAGAAGCCTCATGGTCGCATTTGCACCGATCACGAAGGGAAATGAGTGACTAGTTGCTAGTAAGCTAGGGATTAGGAACCTTGAGTGACTAGTGACTTGAATTTCACTTTCGGGCATCGCCCCATATATACTTGCGGCGAAGCCGTCACATCACCCGTTGAACCCATTGAACCGGCTGAACCTCTTTCGGGCGCAATCAAATGGCGATACGCCCCGAAGGCTAAACCTGACCCCGACAACTTTTGTGCTGTATTTGTATACGAGGAAATATCTATGGTACCGGAAGACATCAAAGAACAAGCAGAGAAACTAAAAAAAGAGCTCCGCCATCACAGCTACCTGTACTATGTGCTGGACCGACCGGAGATCTCGGATTTTGAATTCGACCATATGTACCGGCAGCTGGTGGATCTGGAAAAAGCATATCCTGAGCTGGTGACACCGGACTCCCCGACGCAGCGTGTCGGCGGGAAGGCGTCCGATGATTTCCGGAAGGTGCGCTTCAGAAAGCCCATGCTCTCGCTGGCAAATGCATTCAATGCGGACGAGCTTCGGGACTTTGACCGCCGCGTGAAGGTAGGGCTTGGCGCAGACCATGTGGAGTACATCACGGAGCTGAAGATCGACGGGCTTTCCATGAATCTCATCTATGAGAACGGCAGTCTCATCCAGGGTCTGACACGAGGGGATGGCCGCGTGGGGGAAGATGTGACGGCGAATGTAAAGACCATTCACACCATTCCTCTCTATATCGAGAATGCGCCGCCCTATCTGGAGGTGCGCGGCGAGGTGTACATGCCGCGGAGATCCTTCATCGCACTGAATGAAGCGCGCGATGAGGCGGGCATCATGCCCTTTGCGAATTGCCGCAATGCGGCGGCAGGCTCTCTGCGTCAGCTCGATCCCCATGTGACGGCGTCAAGGAATCTGGCCTTTTTTGCCTATGCGCTCGGGGACATCGAAGGCATGGAGATCAAAAGCCAGGAGGAACTGCTGAAGAAGCTTTCCGATTTCCACTTTCAGGTGAATCCAAACTATCGGAAATGGAGCTCCATCGAAGGAGTCATCGAAGGGGTGAATGAGTGGGAAGTAAAGCGACATGACCTCGGCTATGATACCGACGGTATGGTCATCAAGGTGAATGATTTCAGCAAGCAGCGTGCGCTGGGAGCGACCGTCAAAGATCCGAAGTGGGCGATGGCTTACAAATATCCGCCGGAAGAAGCCGAGACGCGCATAGAGAAGATCGTCGTCACGATGGGGCGGACAGGCGTGCTGACACCATCGGCTGACCTTACGCCGGTGCATCTTGCGGGGACGACTGTAAAGCGTGCGACGCTGCACAATCTGGACTTCATCCGGGAGAAAGACATCCGTGAGGGAGACTATGTCCTCATCTACAAGGCCGGAGAGATCATTCCGGAAGTTGCCAAGGTCCTGAAGGAGAAGCGAAACGGCACAGAGCTGCCATTCGAAATGCCTGCGGTATGTCCTGTCTGCGGCGGCGCGGTCAGTCGCATCGAAGGTGAAGCGGCTTTCCGCTGCACGAATCCCGAATGCGGCGGTGTCGTCCGTGAGAAGCTCATTCACTTTGCTTCGCGTGATGCGATGAATATCGAAGGCATGGGACCATCCGTTGTGGACAGCCTGATCGCCTACCATCTCGTGAATGATCCTTCTGATTTCTATACCCTGAAGCAGGAAGATATCGAACAGATCGAGCGTATGGGGGAAAAGAGCGCACAGAATCTTATCGCTGCCATCGCGGACAGCAAGGGGCGCGGCCTTGCAAAGCTCCTCTTCGGGCTGGGTGTCCGTTTCCTCGGTGAAAAAGGGGCGGAGCTCATCGCGAAGCGTTACCATACCATGAGTGCACTCATGGAGGCCGACGCGAGTGATATACAGGAGACGGAAGGCATCGGCAAAGTCATCGCAGGCAGCCTTTTCGACTATCTTCATGACATGAAGCATCTCATGATCATCGATAAGCTCCGCAATGCCGGCGTCTCGATGGAGGAGATCGAAGAAGAACATACGGGCGGCGCTTTCGAAGGGGAGATGGTCGTACTGACCGGCAAGCTCACCCGTATGGGCCGCCGTGAAGCTTCGGATCTCATCAAGCAGCAAGGCGGTGATACCCAGAGCTCTGTCACGAACAAGACCACGCTTGTCGTTGCCGGAGAGGATGCCGGCAGTAAGCTGGAAAAAGCCAGAGCCAAAGGCATCCCTGTCATCGATGAAGACGAATTTCTAAAACGAGCCGGACGGTAAAATAAGAGATGAGACAGCGCCCTTCCGCGCCCCTCCTGTGGAGGCGGCAGGGAATAAACGCTGCGCCGTTCATCTGTCATGTCTTTATATGTATTTATCTATAAAAAGGAGAAGCATCATGAGCAACACGAACAAAAAAGTCAAAGTCCACTACGAAGGTACCTTTAACGACGGCACCAAGTTTGATTCCTCGTATGACAGAGGAGATCCGATCG
>OHZC01000484.1_pt1 | contig 12598 bp, 10 predicted proteins | sample 1580361 | NCBI WGS metagenome assembly OHZC01 (sample SAMEA3882532, study PRJEB24775) | human gut metagenome | biome: human-associated habitat; feature: intestine environment; material: feces | place: Netherlands | collected 2009/2010
GAACAGGGATGTGAATAAGGGTGTCGGGATAAATAATCAGGTGGATCTGATGCCGGTGCTTGATTCAATACCTGAGGATGAAAGGACCACGGATTATTTCCTTAGCTTTCTGGCTAGAGAGCTGTCTGTGGAAAAGAGCGATATCATAGACTTTGAGCTCAATACATTTTGTATGGAGGAGCCTTGCTTTGTCGGTGTGAATGACACCATGATTTCATCGCCCAGAATCGACAACCAGTCATCCTGCAGGGCACTTCTTGATGCCATAGAGGATGGAAACAGAGCTGATGGAATAAATATCATAGCACTTTTTGATCATGAGGAAATTGGCAGCAGCAGTAAGCAGGGCGCGGCCTCTATAATGCTTCACGATATGCTCAGACGTATTTTAAGAAATATGGACCTTTCAGAAAATGAAATAGATGAGAGCATATATGATGCCATGCTTTTGTCTGTCGATGTGGCTCATGCGCTTCATCCTAATAAAAAGGAAAAGATGGATATCACAAATAAGCCTGTCATGGGAAAAGGCTTTTGTATCAAGCAGGCGTGCTCGCAGTCATATGCTACGGATGCACAGGCTATCGCTATTCTATGTCAGCTGTGTGATGAAAAGGGCATACCTTACCAGCGCTTTGTGAACCGTTCGGACAGCCGCGGTGGCAGCACACTGGGCTCGATTGCAGGTACGCTTTTGCCGGTAAAGACGGTGGATATTGGTATACCTATTCTTGCAATGCACTCAGCCTGTGAGCTTATGGGAGTACGTGACATGAAAGCCTTAAGCGACTGTGTGACGGCCTTTTTCGGGTACCATTAAAGGGCAGATAACCATTATGGGAAAATAAATACAGAAACCTCTTGCATAAGTTTAGTTTTCGTGCTAATATGACGTAGTAATGAAAACTACTTGTTACGGAATGAAATAACTTTTAAAAAAGTAATTTAAACTTTTATTATCATATAGTGCAGGAGGAATAGATATGTATAAGATTATAATAGATAGCTGTGGTGAGCTCACAGATAGCCTTAAGAAGGATGGACATTTTTGCAATGTGGCACTCGAGCTTGATGTTGACGGATACAGGATTCGTGATGATGAGAGCTTTGACCAGCACGATTTCTTAAGAAGAGTAAAGGAGAGCGTAAAGGGGCCAAAGTCGTCATGCCCTTCGCCTGAGGAGTACATGCAGGCTTTTGAGGGAGAGGCTGACCATGTATATGTTGTCACACTTTCGGGCAAGCTCAGCGGCTCATATAACAGCGCTGTTTTAGCAGTCAATCTGTACAACGAGGAGCATGAGGACTGTGGCAAGCAAATCTATGTATTCAATTCCTGCTCAGCATCTATCGGCGAGACACTAATCGGTATGAAGGTGCAGGAGCTTGAAGAGAGTGGACTTTCGTTTGATGAGGTTGTAAAGCAGACAGAGGAGTATATTTCTTCCATGAATACATTCTTTGTGCTTGAGACACTTGATACATTAAGAAAGGCAGGACGATTAAGCAACCTGAAGGCTTTTGTGGCCAGCACTTTAAACATAAAGCCTGTCATGGGTTCAACCGATGAGGGCTCAATCCAGCAGCTTGGCCAGGCCAGAGGCATGAAGAGAGCACTTGCCAAGATGGTAGAGGATGTTGTGGCTGCCACAAAGGACTGTGAGCACAGGATTCTTGCAATTTCACACTGCAACTGCCCGGAGCGTGCACAGTATGTGAAGGCTTGCCTTGAGAAGCTTGCCAGATTTAAGAAGATTGTCATTGTGGATACTGCCGGCATCTCAAGCATGTATGCAAATGACGGGGGCATTATTATAGCAGTATAAGGATATGGTCTTTATTTTATCGGCCGGATATATTATAATGATGGCATGGGAAATTTAGATTACACACAGGTTTTAAACAAAATAGAAAACACACGCCGTTTCGGCAATGAGCCGGGAGTGGTGGTGACAGCACAGGTCATAAAGGTGCTGAGAGAAAAAGGAAAGCAAAAGCGCATAATACCGTATATCCATGTGGCAGGCACCAATGGAAAAGGCTCGGTGTGCGCTTTTTTTTCTAGTATATTAAAAAAAGAGCATATGAGGGTAGGCACGTTTGTATCACCGCATCTGGTAGATTTTGAGGAGCGCATCACGGTTGATGGGCGTATGATACCTAAGGAGGATGTCACACGGCTTGGAAACTATCTGCTTGATATAGATTTTGGCATAGGACTTACGATGTTTGACTATTGCCTTGCCATGGCTCTTTTGTACTTTGAGGAGCAGCAGTGCGATTATATGGTCATTGAGACAGGGCTCGGAGGCAGGCTTGACTCGACAAACGCAATCGGCACACCGCAATGTGCCGTTATTACAAAGATAGGCTATGACCATATGGCTATCCTTGGCAGTGATATAGCGGATATAGCGGCTGAGAAGGCCGGTATCATAAAGGAAAACGGTACAGTGGTGGTGGAACAGCAGGATAAACGTGCCATGCAGGTGATCGAGCAGGAAGCGCAAAAAAAGCATGCACGGATAATCACTGTGGAGCAAAGCGATATAGCACGCTGCAGCGGCTACGCACTGAGGCTTTGTGGCACATTTCAGTGGGAGAATGCAGCAGCGGCAGAGCTTGCAGCGCGGTATGTGCTGGGAAAGCGCTATGGCGGGCCGGAATATGAAATGCAATATGATAAGACAGAGCCAAAGAGAGAGGAAACAGACCTGAATAAAAGGATAAAAAGCGCTCTTGAAGAAGCTGTGTGGCCGGGACGCATGGAGATAGTATCAAAGGAGCCGTTTCTGCTAGTGGACGGAGCACACAACAGCAATGGAGTTGATGCGCTTAAGGAAAGCCTTATGCAGATGTATCCGGGTGAGAAATTTTGCTTTTTCATGGGAGTCATGGCTGATAAGGACTATGATGTGATGATACGTGAGATTTTACCTCTTGCTGAGGAGTTTTATACAGTGACACCGGATTCAGACAGGGCACTGCAGGCATCGCACCTTGCTGATTTTATCAGAAAAGAGGGAGTTAAGGCAACAGAGCTTTCAGGAGTTGATGAGATAAGAAAGCACCTGAAAAGAGATACGAAAAATGTTGCATTTGGCTCCTTGTATTTTATTGGGGAGCTTAAACAGCACTGGATATAAACAACGGAAATATAGCAATATCGCTTGTGATCGGACTGCTGCTTGGGCGTCCGTTTGGAATGGTTAATACAGCTATTGAAAAAAGTAAGAAAAAGTCAGGCCTTATCTTATAATAGTAAAAAAAGCTATATAGAAACTTAAGTTATGGTTATTATAAAAAAATAGTACTAGACATTTTTTTCCTATTGTACTAGAATGAGCATAAATGATAGTAGACCCGATATATGATAACGCTAGGTTATATCGGATCCGTAAAGAAACGGAGGATATAAAGATGGAAAAGAAGGATATCGATTGGTCAAACCTTAGTTTTGGCTACCAGGAAACAGATTACAGCTATGTTTCTAATTATAAAGATGGAAAGTGGGACGATGGACAGCTCACAAAGGATCATACAGTGACACTTAATGAGTGTGCGGGAGTATTCCAGTATGCACAGACATGCTTCGAGGGACTTAAGGCATACACAACAGAGGATGGCAGAATTGTCTGCTTCAGACCTGACTTAAACGCACAGCGTCTTAAGGATTCATGTGAGAGACTTGAGATGCCTGTATTCCCGGAGGATAGATTTGTAAAGGCAGTTGAGGAAGTAGTAAAGGCAAATGCTGCATGGGTTCCACCATACGGCTCAGGTGCTACACTCTATATCAGACCATACATTATGGGAACAAATGCAGTAATCGGTGTAAAGCCTGCTGATGAGTATCAGTTCAGAATCCTTGTAACACCTGTAGGACCATACTTCAAGGGTGGCGCAAAGCCAATCACAATCCGTGTATCAGACTTTGATAGAGCAGCACCTCACGGAACAGGACATATCAAGGCAGGACTCAACTATGCAATGAGTCTTCATGCCATTGTAGATGCACACGCACAGGGCTTTGCAGAGAATATGTACCTCGATCCTGCAACACGTACAAAGGTAGAGGAGACAGGTGGTGCAAACTTCATCTTTATCACAAAGGATGGCACATTTGTTACACCTAAATCAGACAGCATCCTGCCATCAATCACACGCCGTTCACTGATGGTAGTTGCAGAGAAGTACTTAGGACTCAAGGTTGAGCACAGAGAGGTGCTCTTTGATGAGGTAAAGGATTTTGCTGAGTGTGGACTTTGCGGAACAGCAGCAGTAATCTCACCGGTAGGAAAGATTGTAGACCACGGCAAGGAAATCTGCTTCCCAAGCGGTATGGATGAGATGGGACCTGTCACAAAGAAGCTTCGTGACACACTTACAGGCATTCAGATGGGCCATATTGATGGACCGGATGGATGGGTTCACGAGATTAAGTGTGATTAATAATAAGAATATGCATTTATAATAAAGCACCGGGTATTATGTTACGTCGTAATATCTGGTGCTTTTGTATTGTTTTACATACTATTTTATGTGGCATAATAAGACGATTTGTGCTAAAATATTTTTAATATATGCAAATGTTTATAAAAGCTTGGAATAGATATATAAAAGCAAACAAAAGAGATAACCGGGGATAATTAAATGGACGAGTATGAAAAGATAAGACAGAGAAAGCGCGAAGAATATAGAAAGAGACACCGCGCCCAGGTCAGAAGAAAGCAGCTTATTGGCAATGGCATTGTTATAGGCGTGATAATACTTATAATTGCAACGATAATCATAGTTGTAGCTTTAAGGGGCAAAAAGGCAAAGCAGGAAGAAGTAAAGGCAGAGGTGACCAGTACTCTTTACAATCCTATACAGCCAAAGCTTGATGTACAGCTGCTGACACCCAATCCGTATTCCAGACCACAGAAGGCACTAGAGAAAGTAAACGGTATAGTTGTCCATTATACAGCAAATCCGGGTACGTCAGCCAGACAAAACAGAGACTATTTCAATGGCCTGGCAGAGACCAAAAAGACCAAAGCAAGCTCACACTTTGTTATAGGATTAGAGGGTGAGATAGTGCAGTGCATACCTTGCAATGAGATATCGTATGCATCTAATAACAGAAACAGTGACACAATATCGATAGAGTGCTGTATAGAGGATGAGACAGGAAAGTTCAACGACAGCACATACCAGTCGCTCATAGAGCTCACCACATGGCTTATGGGGCGGTATGATCTGAGTGCTGATGATGTAATAAGGCACTACGATGTGACAGGCAAGAAGTGTCCGCTATACTTCGTGGAGCATGAGGATGCGTGGGAGCAGTTTCACAGGGATCTGGATACATACATCGAAGAAAATGGTGTGCCAAAGGAAGAGGCAAGCCAAAACTGATAATATACAATAAATTAAAGGATGATTTAAAAAATGAAGGAAATTATCGGAAATCTGTTAAAAAAAGAGAATGTACGTCAGAATCTGAGCAGCCTCAGACAGGAGATTAAAGATGAAAATGCATTAGCAGAGGCTCTAAGGCTGCTTGCAGGAGAAGATGAGCTGCTTGTGTCGTTTATGGGAGCAGAAGATGCAAAAACCAGAAAGAACGCAGCGCTTCTGATAGGAGATCTTCATATGTCGCAGCTTTCTGATGAGGTTTTTAAAGCATACGAGGCTGAACAGATGCGCTTTGTAAAGGGCTCATATCTGGCGGCGCTGTCACAGCTGGACTGCAAAGAGCTCTTGCCACAGCTTATGGAGCGTGCAAAAGAGCTTGAGCATATGACAGTCACAGCTGAAAATAGGAAGCATATTGAGGAAGAATTAAACGAGATAAATAAAATCCTGATTAAATATAATGGGATAAAGCACCATACACCTGTGCTCGAGGGAGTAAAGGCTGAGCTGCTTCTGATGACAAACCGCCTTCACAGAGAGGTGGTACGACGTCAGATACCGGTTAAGGATACAAAGCTGCATCCGCTTGGAGTGCTTGTAAAGACTGACAATATACCTCTTATCATGCAGGTGCGCACATTCAGAAAAATGTACTTTACCATACATGCATCATCGCTTCTGCCAAAGGATGCACAGAAAGCAGCCGCACTTCTTGCAGAGTCAGATATGTATGATATATTAAGACGCATGCACCGTGAGGATGGTCCGTTTTACTATCGTATTGAGAGTACGGCAGATGCGGCGTACCAGAGCAGGCTTGCGAAAGCTATCGATATGCATTTTGCGGGCAGGATGATCAATTCACCAAATGATTACGACGTGGTGATTAAGCTCATACCGACAAAAAATGACAATTTTTTTGTCTGCATGAGATTATGTTCTATACAGGATAATAGATTTGCGTACAGAAAGAATGTGCTTCCTACGTCGATGCATCCGTCACAAGCGGCACTTATTGTTTCACTTGCAAAGCCGTATCTTAAGGAAGAGGCACAGATCATGGATCCGTTCTGCGGAGTTGGTACACTGCTTATAGAGCGCGCACATTTAGTCCCGGCACGCGAGATATATGCTACAGATACCTATGGAGATGCAATCACTATGGGTAGAGAGAATGCTGCGTTTGCCAAAACAAGAATTAATTTTATACACAGGGATTTCTTTGATTTCAGACATGACTACAAATTTGATGAGCTGATTACGGATATGCCGGTTCGTAACCGACAGACCAAGGCGGAGATGGAGCTTTTTTACGAGAGGTTTTTCGACAAGGCCGCAGAGCATTTGGTATCCGGCGGAATCATAGTCATGTATTCAAATGAGATTGGGTTTGTGAAGAAACAAATCAGGCTGCGTGTCGAATACCGTCTGCTTCAGGAGACATGTATTCTCGATAAGAAAGACTTTTATTTGTTTGTTATTAGATATGAGGATTGATTTGTGTGAGTTTTTATGAGGAAAAAGGCGGGGCTGGACTAGCTTAAATGCATAATAAATGAAAAAAATATATAAAAATAAAAATAAGTGTTGACATATTTGGTTTGATTTGATATTATATCAAAGTCGCGTGAGACAAGCGACAGAAAATCAAATATATGCGGAAGTGTCGGAACTGGCAGACGAGCAAGACTAAGGATCTTGTGATTATTGCAATCGTGTGGGTTCAAGTCCCATCTTCCGCATTATAAAACTAAAAAGGGTTAAGCCTTAGGGCTTAGCCCTTTTTAATTTTAGAAGCGGAAGCGGACCTTGTCCCCATGGGTCCAAGGTCTCCGCTCCGCTTCGGTCGTTGCAGAACAGACGTCCCCCGGACGTCTTGCAACCCATCTTCCGCAAGGCTTCGGTTGTTGCGGGGCAGGCGCCCATGGTTCAAGGTCTCGCCTCCGGCTCGGTCGTTGCAGAACAGACGTCCCCCCGGACGTCTTGCAACCCGTCTTCCGCAAGGCTTCGGTTGTTGCGTGGCAGGCGCCCATGGGTCCAAGGTCTCCGCTCCGCTACGGTCGTTGCAGAACAGACGTCCCCAGACGTCTTGCAACCCATCTTCCGCATGGCTTCGGTTGTGGTAGAGCAGGCGCCCGTGGTTCAAGGTCTCCGCTCTGCACTCTATCTTCCGTGTTAAAATGGGGGAAGCTACATTATACGGATTTCGTTCAAAATTGCATATTAGATCAGAAGGAGAGGACAAGCTTATGAGTCAGAAAAAATACAGTTTATTATACCCGGATACAAATGCACAATACCGGACCTTGAGTGATGTGACTATGCATGATCTGGGGATGGATCAAATCTGTAAAAAGCTGTCAGCAAAGGAGCGGGAGCAGAACTACATTCAAAACGTGATGGCGCGTATGTATGCAGATCCGGCGGTGACGCAGTACCGCTGCGATATTTTCGAGGATGTCCTTCAACAGAAAAAAATGCGTGATGACCTTATGGAAATACTCGAGCGCATCAGCTTTCTGAGGGAGTACGGTAGCTTTAACCGGGAATATGATGAGAGTGCCTGCATCTGGGATCTTTTGCATCGGCTGGACGAGCTTAATGATTATATCAAGTGTGTGGATGCGATTCATACATGTCTGGCAGCTTCGGATATTCACTCCGCAGGCTTTCTGGGTTTAAAAGCCTATGTGGAGAAAATCTATGCGGACAACGGATTTGCAGAACTGAAAAAAGATATCTCAGAACTGAAAATGGACACTTCACAGCTTAAGAGCATTACGGTAGGTATTAACTTGAATGACCGCTTTGAAGCGGACGGAATCGGTCTGATATCTGTAAACAGCAAATATTTTACCAAGTCCGGAATCCTGGGCAATTTTTATGACCATATTGCGTCAAAGGATCGGATCAATGAGGATACCATATGGAAAAAGAATTTCAAATTTCAACCGTTTGATGTGAATGCAGATGCGGTGATTAGCACTCATATGCAGAAGGTGATGGATACAGCTGTTATGCGGTCGGAAAGCCGGGGTGGCATTGTGAAGCTTCCCGAGGGAGATCAGGCAAAGGATGTGACTCGTTATACAGACCGAATCGTCAACCATATGATTTCACATATGGTGAAAAGAGTCAGAGAAGTACTGAACAAATATGTTTCTATTACCATTACCGACATGACAGACTTGATTCCGGAGCTGCTCTACTATATCAAATGGGCGGAGTACATTCAAAAATTGCAGGAACAGGGCTTTACCTTTGCTAAAGCTTCTGTATATAAAGAGGGAGAAAATGAATCTGATCCGTATATGATGCAGGCACGTGGAATTTACAATTTAAAGCTTGCTGTTTTTGAGACAGAGGAGTCCGGGAATATTGTACCGAATGATATGGATTTCGACCGGAATAGGAGAGTGTATATCTTAACAGGTGCCAACCGAGGTGGAAAGACAACAATTACACAGGCTGTTGGGCAGTTGTTTGTGTTGGCGCAGGGTGGCATATATATTCCGGGAAAAGCATTTACATTTTCACCTGTTACAGGTATTTACACCCATTTCCCGGCAGATGAGGACAAGACATTGGATTTAGGAAGGCTTGGGGAAGAATGTAAGCGTTTTAAGGCAATCTATGAGGAGGCTGACAGCAGGAGTCTGCTTTTGATGAATGAATCATTTTCTACCACTTCGTTTGAAGAAGGATACTACATTGCCAAGGACAGTGTCAGGGCAATTTTACATAAGGGAATGAGGACCATTTATAATACACATATGCATAAGCTGGCATTTGATGTGGAGGAAATGAATGAAGAGCAGCAGAAGGCAGAGCACACAGATGGGGAAGCGTTTTCCATGATCGTGCACATGAAGGGGACAGAGCGCTCCTATCAGGTTGAAGTGGCGCCTCCGGAAGGGAAATCCTATGCAAGCGAGATTGCGCAGAAGTATGGGGTTACATATGAGATGCTGGTGAAATAAGAAAATGAGAAGTTTGATGTAGAACTTTCAGAGTTGGCAGAAAAGCAATATGATAAATAAGTTTTGCAAAGCATAGATATTTATTGGTTTATAGAGTGGCTGGAAGTAGGGTCATCATAGAAGGTATATATCACGAATTACAAGATTATGAAAATTCAATCATGTAAATTAGGGAGGACAGTGTTGAGAGGACACTGTCCTTTTTGTATTATCTACACTATCGCTAATCACATATCAAAATCCTTGGCTATTCCCGTCACTGACACCACATTTTTTCAGCGTTATTGTATTAAATGTAAGGAGGACATGAATTGTGTTGACACCCTATAATATAGGGTATAATATGCAAAAATTAAAATGCAAAGGATAAACTTGTTGACATGATGTGTGATACACAGTATACTATGTTAAACACATAGTGTGCAACACACAATACAGTGCAATAAACACAGTGGATTTAAATAAAGGATACTGAAGGGAGGAGATTTGATGAATTGTGATGAAATTGTTTCAGGATTAATTTTAGAATTCAGACGGGGCACACTCATCATGGTAGTGTTAGCACAACTAAATAAACCAATGTATGGATATTCATTGGTAAAGGAATTAGAAGGAAAAGGTATTTCGATAGAAGGCAATACATTATATCCTCTACTGAGAAGACTAGAGAGTCAAGGTCTGCTAAAAAGTGAATGGGAAACTGAGGCAACGAAGCCAAGAAAATATTATATCATCACAGAAGATGGGAAGCTGGTTTATAAAAAAATTAAAGAACACTGGAAAAAATTTTCACAGTCAATCAATGTTTTAATGGAGGAAGAATAAATGGTAAAAAATGATTTGATCGACAGATACATTTATGCAGTTACAAAACATATGAAATCCGCCATGAAAAAAGACGTGGCGGCGGAATTAGAGACGATCATACAAGATATGTTGGAGGAACGATGTGAGGATGTTACTCCAACGGAGCGTGATATCAAAGTTGTTTTAACGGAACTGGGAACCCCGAATGAGTTAGCTTCGAAATATAAAGGTGAAACACAGGATTGTTTGATTGGACAGCCGTATTACAGTTTATATGTGTATGTATTGAAAATTGTGACAGTGTGCATCAGTGGAGGAATGTTACTTGCCCAAATTATGGCAGCATTAACATCGCATACAATCTGGTATATAGCTATCTATAGAACCATCGGTGGGATTTTTGGCGGTATATTGACAGGATTTGCATTTGTGACATTATTATTTGCATTCTTTTATAAAAAAGGAATTAAGGTGGATGGGTTAAATGATGGAATAGATAATTTGCCTCCTGTTCCACAAAAGTCTAATAGGATTTCAAAAGTAGATGCGATTGTAGGAATTGTTTTTTCGGTTATCTTCACTCTTGTATTTCTTGTATGCCCACAGATTTTATGCATTGCATTTGTAAAAAATGGGGTAGGTGTGTATGAACCACTTTTTAATTTAGAATATATCAGACAAACATGGTATTTCATTCTTGCATTTGGAATTTTGGGTGTTACAAGGGACAGTGTGAGACTTATTGATGGCAGCTATACCAAAAGAGTGATGCTTGTTACCATTATTACCAATATTATTGATGGAGTATTAACAAGCATTTGGCTGTTAAATGATAGGATTATGAATAGTGGATTTTTTGATGGTATTGAGCAGTTACTTGGAACGGATGCAGAAGGTATTTCACATGTTTTTATACACTATAATAAGGTATTTCTCTCAATCATCATTTTGGCATTAACAATTAATTGCATTGAGACAGTCGTGAAAGCAGTAAAATACAGTCGACAATAAAATAATTTTAGATGAATCAATCTCCATTTACAAAAATGCTACAATGCATATGATTTTATTATTGCAACGTATTCCTTACATCACCTAACAGATGATGAGAAAATTCAATTTATTCAATTATTAAAAACATTATTAAAAGAGGGTGGTTGTATTCTGATCGGAGATGTGGCAAGATAAGATTTAGAAAAATGTCATAAGGAAAACAAGGATGGATGTGATAAAGAAGTAAATAAATGTTTTGTATTTAGGAGGTATGGACATGGGAGACGATGCTGAATTATATTGGGAAATGGAACATAATCCTTATTTTTGGGATGAAGTAGAAAGCTGTAGCAGAAATAATTCATTCACTGAAAATAAGAGTAAGAAAAAGAAGAAAACCATTCAAACGAAAAGTAATAGTACGAGAAAAAAGGTGAATGCAGCGTTATTTATTGATGGAGAAAATATTAGTTCAAAAAAGGCAGAACAAATTCAGAAAATTGCAAATAAACAAGGAGTATTAGGAACAGAAAAAGTGTATGGATTGCAAAAAGATGAGTGTACAAAATCTTGGTCAGATAAGGCAAAAAAACTGGATATTAAAGATATTAGATTGTGTGGTAATCCAGAAAAAGATAAAGTTGATAATAAAATAAAAAAAGATGTAAACCAAGAAATAAAAAATAATAAATCGGTCGATGTGGTTTGCATTGCGACATCTGACAAAGGTTATACGGATACTGTTAAAGAATTAAGAAGACAAGGTAAGAAAGTTGTTGGAATTGGTGAAAAGAAAGCTCCAAAAGAATTAAGGGATGCTTGTAGTGAATTTTTTGAGATTAAGTAATATTACTTATTGGCGTTAGTAGAGAAAATCGGAAGTAATGGAGGGATGGCATATATAAAGATGAATTGTGTTGACACCCTATAATATAGGGTGTAATATAGTTAAAAAGAGAAGGGAAAATTACAAATGACAAGAACTTTTATTGAGGTTCCGTTGTTTTCAAAAAGATGGAAAGAGATTGGATTAGGTGAGGATGAATTACGAGCGCTTCAGATAATGTTACTTAAAGATCCTGTGTCAGGACCTATAATGGAAGGAACTGGTGGAATTCGCAAGGTCAGATTTCCACTTCAGAATAGAGGTAAAAGTGGTAGCGTACGAGTTTGTTATACTGATTTTGCGGAGTATGAAGTAATATATCTGATTACAGCATTCCAAAAAAAGAGTCAGGAAAATCTTACAGAGGAAGAAAAAAGCGTTTTAAAGAAATTAGTTAAATCGTTGAGAGAGGAAGCTGCTAAAAATAGGAGGTGATTTTTCTATGAGTTCATTATTTGAGGATTTAAAAGAAGGACTCGAGGAAGCTATAGCTTATGAGAAAGGATATGGAGCGGGTAGAGTAAAAACATAT
>OHZC01000501.1_pt1 | contig 12241 bp, 10 predicted proteins | sample 1580361 | NCBI WGS metagenome assembly OHZC01 (sample SAMEA3882532, study PRJEB24775) | human gut metagenome | biome: human-associated habitat; feature: intestine environment; material: feces | place: Netherlands | collected 2009/2010
CCCCCCAATCCGCCCATTGTTTAGCGTCACGGTCAAACAGCCAGACGGCTCCCACATGATCCGCCTTTCTGCGATGAACGCCCGGATAACTTCCAAAAATTTGATCCTCCTGCTTGCGCTCCTTTTCCGGAATGGCCATTTCCCCGTAGTCCGACTTAGCGTTAGGCGCGCTCCCTCCGATAAAACCGGCATACGTTCCCATCCAAGGCGTGGAATAAATGCCCACCTTCATGCCCATGGCGTGAATAGCGTCGCACATGGCCTTCATGTCAGGAAAACGCTTATTGGGTTGAATGGCGCCATACTTCCCTCCGCGCCTGCCCTGCCAGCAGTCGTCAATGTTGATATAGGTCCAGCCATGATTGACCAGCCCCCGTTCCACAAAAAGCCGTGCCGTCTTCAGCACATTATCCTGCCCTACAGCCTCACTGTAGGAATACCAGCTGCTCCAGCCCATGGGCGGAGTCAGGCACAATTCGTCCCCCACCTTCAGAATCAGCTCCTTCATATCCTTTCCATGCCTGTTGGAAGCCTGGATATTTACCTTGTATTCCCTCTTCCCGGACGGAGCGGTACCCGCAATCAATCCGCGCGAATCCATCTTCAGGCCTGGGGGAAGCCCTGTTGCCTGAATTTTCATGGGCCGCTCCCCGGAGACGGGAACCTGGAACAGCATGCGGGAACCGGGGGTAGCCCCGACGATACGGGCGCCCTCTGTGACGAATTGGCAGCCGCTGACCCGCGCGTCAGGGCGCTGCATCGTGCAAACGGCGGCGCGGGTGCGGCCCGCAATACCGGGCTGGACGCCGCGCACGGGGACTGGGTGCTGTTTTTGGATGCCGACGATGCGCTTTTACCCGGTCTGTGGGCCGCGCTGGACGCCCTGACCACCGACGCCGACATGATTTTGTTCGGCCTTACGCGGGAAAGCAGCGGTGCGGTCAAGCCCACCGACTACCTGCCCGCGGGGTTCTGCCCGGGCTTACAGGCTCTCGGCGGTGCGCTCTCCCCCCTGCTGTTTGACACGGGGCTGCTGGCCGCGCCCTACCCCAAGCTGTTCCGCGGCGCGGCCATCGGGGCGGTGCGGTTTGATGCGCGCCTTGCCATCAACGAGGATGTGCTGTTTAACATACAATTTTTACAGAATACCTCTGCCATTTATTGTCTGGATGGTGTATACTATAAGCAGTATGATACCGAGGCTGGCAGTCTGTCCCGCCGCCTGCGGGGGGACTTGCTGGACGCCGAGCGCGTGACCCGCCCGGCGCTGGCCGATTTGCTGCGGCAAAACGGCATCGACCCGGCCCCCTATGAGGCCGCAAGCCGTCTGCGGGCCTGCCTGAACCAGTACGGTCTGCTGACCGGCTGTAAGGGCACGCTGTCCTATGCAGAGCGCCGCGCGCTGTTTGCTGAAATTTTAGCCGACCCCGCCGCCCGCAAAGCCCTGCGGGAACGCCTGCGGAATGACCCGAACAGGCTTCTGGCCGTGCCGTACCGCATTGGCGTGGCGTGCAATTGGCCGGGGCTGCTGGCGGGGTATACGATGGCGAAGCAACGGCTGCTGTAATGCGGGCGGATATGGAATCCGCCCCTACGGATGCCTCCGCGTAGGGGCCGGACATGTCCGGCCCTCCACCTCGCCAAAACGACCATCTTCCGCTGTGCTGCGGGCCGGGCATGCCCGGCCCCTACAAAGTTGCTTTAGAAGGAAAAGCCTATGTCCGACCATCCCAAAATCAGCATAATCTCCACAGTCTACAACACGGGGCCGTACCTGCGCCCGGCTGTGGAGAGCATTCTGGCCCAGACGTTCACCGACTTTGAGCTGCTGCTCGTCGATGACGGCAGCCACGACGGCTCCGCCGCGGTCTGCGACGCGCTGGCACAGGAGGATGCCCGCATCCGGGTGTTCCACCAGCCGAACGGCGGCCCGGCCCATGCCCGCAACACCGGGCTGGACAACGCCCGCGGCGACTACATCGGCATGGTCGATTCCGATGATTTGATAGAACCGACCATGTTTGCAACGCTGTACAGCGCCGTGCAGGTCGATGGCGTGCGGCTGGCCGCCTGCGCGGGCGACTGCATCGACGCCGGCGGCAAAAAAATCGAAGGCCGCATGGTCACGATCCGTCAGGGCGGCGTGCGCGATGCGCAGGAGCTTTTGCTCGAGGCGTTCCAGACCGGCAGCTTTTACGGACCTTTAAGCTGGAACAAGCTGTTCGACGCGCGGTTGTTTAAGGAAAAGGGCATTCATTACGATGAGACGATGCTTTTCGGTGACGATGCCAGTGTGCTGCACCGTGTATTTGAGGGTGAGCGCTGCAACTGCCTGACCGATGTGCTTTACCATTACCGCACCCGCGCCGGGCAGATCACAACGGCGGGCTTTCCGCCACGCAAGACCGACGACCTGCGGATGTACTGGGAGTGGCTGCAATACTTCTCGGCCCGTCCCGGGCGCGAGGAGTACTACGACTGGGCCGTTGTGCGGTACTGGAAGATCTTTTACCAGTTCTGGTGCCAGTCCGATGCGGCGGGCAACCTGCCCGAGGTCAGGCCAAAGTTTATGGCGCACAAAAAGCATTTGGATGCCATTTTGCCCGACATACTGGCAAGCAAATACCTGCCGCTGGGCGAGAAGCTGCGGGCTGCCGCGTTCTGCGCCAGCCCCACGCTGACCTACGGCGCGGCGGCTGCCTGGGGACGCCTGCATACGAGGAAGGGGAAATAAATTATGGAACATATCGCGATCAGTGTAATCGTGCCGATCTACAACACGAAGCCCTACCTGGCCGAGTGCATCGAGAGCATTCTGGCCCAGAAGATCAATGTGCCCATCGAGGTGCTTCTCATCGACGACGGCTCCACCGACGGCTGCGGAGAGGTCTGCGACAAGTACGCCGCCCGTGATGAGCGCGTGCGGGTCATCCATCAGGAGAACCAGGGCCTGTCCGCCGCGCGCAACGCCGGCATCGACGCCGCCAAGGGCCGCTATTATTCCTTTATTGACTCCGATGATGTCGTTCTGCCGCGCTTTTTGCAGACACTGTACGACGCCTGCGAGGAGCACGACGCCTATATGTCCCTCTGCTCTGTCGAGGACGTGCAGGAGGACGGCAAGAGCTGCGACCCGGCCTACTTCACACGCCCCACGCAGGAGGGTGTTTTCTGCGGCAAGGACCTGCTGAACGAGTTTTACACCCCCTACGGCACGGTCTACACCGTCGCGTGGAACAAGATGTACCGCGCCGAGGTCTGGAAACTGCTGCATTACCCCGAAGGCCGCCTGCATGAGGATGACTTCGTCGCACACCGCCTGTTCTGGCGCTGCGACAAGGTCGTCTGCATCGACAAGCCGCTCTATCACTACCGCCTGCGCAACGGCAGCATCTGCCGCACGAACATACGCCCGGAGGCGTTCGACGCCGTGGACGGTCTGGCGGACCGCTATCGTTTTTATGTTGAGAACCACGCGGACCGCGCGGTCATCGACGCGGCCTATGCAGCCTGCTGGCGGCGGTATCTGTTCCTCTGCGCGAAGGTGCGCCAGTACCCGACGCCCGAGCTGGTCAAGGCCATCAGCAAGGAGCAGTTTTTGATGCAGGGGCTCATCAGCTACCTGCCCAACTGCCGCAACATGAAGATGACCGAGAAGCTGAGCGCCGCCCGCTGGTCGATGATGAGCGCACAGAGTTTGTGCCCGATCAAATAAGTCCATTGCTCTGTAGGGGCCGGACATGTCCGGCCTGCAGCCTGCCCAAAAGCGCCCTCTGACGTGAAGCCGCGGGCCGGGCATGCCCGGCCCCTACGTGCGTGGCGGTATTTTGTTCAAAATCCACATTCTAAGGAGCCCACATTGGCGTTATTGAAGCTAGACAAGGAAAGACGTCCCCGCGTGCTGCTGGTGCCGCCGCCGGATCTGCCGGTCCCCGCGGTGCAGGGCGGCGCGGTGGAGACGCTGCTGACCCACCTGATCCGCGAGAACGAGAAGCAGGGGCAGCTTGATTTGCTGTGCGCCAGTGTCACCGACGATGCCGCCCGCCGCGCCGCCGAGGGCTGGCAGCATACGAAGATGCTCTACATCAACCGCCCGGGCGGCCACCGCCGCTACTGGCCGATGGTCTTTCTGGAGCGGTGCGCCGGGATCGCCGCGCCCTATGACCCGTGGTACCAGAAGGTCCAGCTCTCGCTGGCATTGGAGCTGCCGCCGCCCGACCTGATCGTGGCCGAGGGCGGAAACCTGACCCAGTGCAGCGCCATCAGCCGCATGTTTGGCCGCAAACGCTGTCTGGCGCACCTGCACGGCCAGACGACCTGCACCCCCGTGATGGACGACATCTACGGCGGCGTGCTGGCGCTGAGCGATTTTATCCGCGAGGATTACCTGCAATCCAGCACCCTTGACCCGCAGCGGGCCTACATTCTGCACAACTGCATTGACACGGCCCGCTTCTGCCCCGGCCCGGCATCCAAAACGCTGCGCGCGCAGCTCGGCTTTACCGACGAGGATTTCGTCGTGCTCTACTGCGGACGGCTCGACCCGGACAAGGGCATCCATAAGCTGATGGAGGCCATTGCCGCGCTGCATGAACCGCACATCAAGCTGCTGATCGTGGGCAGCCCCTTCTTCGCCCGCACCCAGCAAAGCGCGTTCCAGCGCAAATTGGAGCAGCAGGCCAAGAGTCTGGGCAACCGCGTACAGTTCACGGGCTACATCCCCAATGAGGACCTGCCCGACTACTACCGCCTGGCCGACCTGTGCTGCGTGCCCACGCTGGTGGAGGAGGCCGCGGGCCTTGTGGCCGTGGAGGCGATGGCCTGCGGACGCCCCGTGCTGGCGACTCGCAGCGGTGGTATGCCGGAGTATCTGGCCGGCAGCCAGGCCGTACTGGTGGAGCGCGGCGACACTGTGACCGACCAGCTTGCGTGGAGCATCCGTATGCTGTACGAGCACCCGGCCCTCTGCACCGAGATGGGCGCGGCGGGCGCGGCGCGCGGCAGGGAGTTCTCCACCGCGCATTACTATGAGGAATTTGTGCGCATCGTGCGCGATGTGACGGAAAACGGAGGTGCCCAGTGAGCAAGCCGACCCTCTGCGTGATCGTGCCGGTCTACAAGGCCGCTGCGACACTGGACCGTTGTGTGGCCAGCGTTCTGGCCCAGCAGGTCGCAGGCGGGCTGCACTGTATTCTCGTGGACGACGGCAGCCCCGACGAAAGCGGCGGTCTGTGCGACGCCTGGGCCGCCAGAGACCCCCGCGTGACGGTTTTGCATCAGGAGAACCGCGGCGTGTCAGCCGCGCGCAACGCCGGACTGGCTGCAGCGGACAGCGAGTACCTTGTCTTTCTCGACGCAGATGACGCGCTGCGCCCCGGCGCTTTGCAGGCGGCGCTTGACGCCCAGAACACTGCGCCGCAGAGCTTTGTGCTCTGGCACTACACCACTGACGAACAGGACGCTGCAGCGGTAACTTCGGATACTGCCACCCGCCCGCAGAATAGGCTGGCGCGGCTTTGGCTTGACTGTCTGCTGGCTATGCCGTGGAATAAGCTCTACCGCACCGCGCCGGCACAGCAGCTGGCATTTGACAGACGGTATACTTTAGGTGAAGATTTACAATTTGTATTGGATTATATCGACCTGCTGGGCAGGACTGTTCCCGATTTTGCCTACACTATCCTGACCACACCGCTGACGTTTTACGATTGCAGCCGCGAGGGAACACTCTCGACGAAATACCACGCCGACTACTGCAAGATCTGGCCCGAGCATTTTGCCCGGCTGAACAAGGCGTGCTACGCGGCGCACTGCCCGCAGGAGGATATGCGCCCCCTGCACCGCGCCGAGCTGACCGTTTACGCCGAGGGCGTGGCAGACATCCTGCGCCGCGACCCCGCCAAGCGCAGGGCCGTGCGCCGGGACAAGGCTTATGCCGCCCTGCGCAGCCCGTGGCTGCATGCCCTTTTGGAGCGGATGCGCATTGAGGGTTGCTACAGCGCCTACTACCTGCCCTGCCGCTGGCGCAGCATCCGCCTTGTCTGGGTCATGGCCGAGGCCAGGCGGACCGGCTCTCCCCTGTTCGGCAAGCTGGACTGGGCTGGATATTATCTGCTGGGCAGGAGGCTGCGCAGGGATTGATGTGCCGTACCTATCGGAAACAGCTTGCAGGGGCGACGTAATCACTGCCCCCTGCAACCTCTACACCTCATAACTTCAAGCGCGGCCTTTTCAATGGGCTGCGCTTTTTCTTTGCGCACCAATCGTGCAGGCTGTGCACAAATGTCCATGCGTTTTGCTCTGCTTTCCACTGTAAACCGCGCACTTCTTCGTACAGAACGGGTATTCTGTCCTTTTTGCGGATGGGTTCGTTGACTATGTTAAATTATTGTCGTATAATACAATCATACGCAAAGCGTGTAATGCTTAACATAGAGAAGGGTTCCTCATGGAAAAAAAACTTATCCTTGTCACCTCCCCGCCCGCCTGCGGCAAGACCTACGTGGCAAAGGCGCTGGCTAAAAATTTAAAGCACGTTGTCTACCTCGACAAGGACACGCTCATCGTCCTCTCCAAGCAGATCTTCAAGGTTGCCGGGCAGCCGTATGACCGCAGCAGCGCGTTTTTCCAGCAGAACATCCGCGATTATGAGTATGACTGCGTTCTGGCCTTGGCCATGGAGGCACTGGACTACGACGATATTGTCCTGATCAATGCGCCGTTCACCCAGGAGGTGCGCGACAACGCCTTTATCGCGGACCTGAAGGCCAAGCTGGCCGCCAAGGGCGCGACGCTGGCCGTCATCTGGGTCGAAACCTCGCCCGAGGTCGTCCATCAGCGAATGATCGAGCGCAACTCGGACCGCGACACTTGGAAGCTGGCTCACTGGGATGAGTATCTGCGCCGGTGCAACTTTGCCATCCCGGAGAACCTCGCCGACCCGCAGCACAAGGACAATCTGATTTTGTTCCAGAATAATAACGACGACGAATTTGACGCTTCGATGAAGCGCTGTGTTGCCATCTTAGAGGAATCCCTCGAGGATTGACTTCCCTGCCCGGCTCCCGCCTGCTGCGGATGCCGGGTCTTTTTTGTGCCGTCCTCTGTCAGCTCATGCAGCAGCGGCGCGTAGGCTGTGCGCTCAACCTTGCCGCCCGGGTAGAAGATCAGACCGGCACGGGCAGGTGTGATCTGCGGGGCAAAAAGCCAGCCGCCGGCATAGCCCTAACGATGGGCATAGGCTTCAGAGCGAAGCGCTGCTTTTTCAAAATGATATGTCCCCGGCAGATTAGAATGCAGATTAGAATATGACACGAGATTTTTCAAGAAAACATTTGCATTTTGCTCCCGGATTTGGTATACTATAAAGGCATTCGGGGCCTTGGCTCTGCTTGACAGTAATTCACAAACCTGCGTCCGTAGCTCAGCTGGATAGAGCACTGGCCTCCGACTACTGCGACAGAGCAGGTTTTAGGCTCGTTTTTGTTCGATACATCGTTATTTGCGCTCGCAAAAACGCGGTGGTCAACGGTAGTCAGACCACGAATTGACCACTATTGGAAATTGACTACTTTACAAGATTGAAATACGCTGTAACGGCGTTTTTCATATATAAGCGATCGTAGCTCAGCTGGATAGAGCGTTCGGCTCCGACCCGGAAGGCCAGAGGTTCGAATCCTCCCGGTCGCACCAGAAAACCTCATTGCGATGTATTTTTTGCAATGAGGTTTTTTGTTTTTGTTAGTGTTTGATTTTCAGAATAATTTTAGCAGCATATCGTCTGCCGCATCGGTGTACTGCCCTTTTCCTAGACGCTCGTTCCTCAGCCTGTTTATAGTGATTCGCATGAGGCGGATTTCTTCTGTAGAAAAAGTAGCTTTTTTATCGGCTGGGAGAGCATTGATTTTCAGTATTAGCTTTCCAACTTCTTGTGTGCTATGCCCAAGCGCCCTTTGCTGGTAATAGTAAGGTGCGAGTGCTTTCAGCGTAATACTTTTGTTTGCTCTGGTTAATTTGATTTTCTTCATCATAGTCCAATCGCCTTTCCCAACTTTTCCTGCGCCTTGCGCTTATTCTTGTCAAAGGCGTGGGCGTAAATATCCAGCGTTGTGCTTGCCTGTGCATGACCAAGCAGGCTAGCAACCGTTCGTACATCCACGCCCTGCGAAATCAGCAGGCTGGCGTTTGTGTGCCGCAAGCTATGCACATTCAAATCCAGCGGCAAGTTGTTTGCTTTCAAAATCAGCTTGAAGCGATAGGTAAATGTGCAGGGATTCATCGGTTTGCCGTTAGGCTGGCGGAACAGGTAGTCATCCTCATTCACAGTTTCATTTGCTGTCTGCGCTCTATCCCACTCGCACTCTTTTCGCCACGCCTTGAGCAGTTGGCACATTTCTTTGCTCAAATATACCATGCGATCACCGCTGGTCGTCTTAGGGTCTTTCGTGATGGACTCTTGGTGACTAAGTTTTACTACACCGCGCTGTACATGGATGGTACGCTTTCGCCAGTTGATATCGCTCCATCTCAGCCCACAGGCCTCACCTCGGCGTAACCCCGTAGCCAGCACCAGCTTGAAATAGGTTTCGTATTTCATACTCTGACCTTCAAATGCAGTAATCAATTTCTTTACTGTTTCCTCATCGGCCACAGGGCGTTCTTTCTTCTGACCTTTCGGTTTGTAACATCTCCATGCGGGATTGTGAGTAAGGTATCCCTCGTCCACAGCCGCCGACAGGATGCCGCACAGCGTGTTGTGTAAGCCCTCGACCGACTTTTCGGATAGATTTCCTCTGCCGTCCAAACGCGGGCTGTGCCGCATTTCTTCGTAAAATTCTCGGATGACCTCTTTACGCAAATCGGTCAGCTTATAGTTGCCCAGCGTCGGCAGGATGCGTCGAATGTCCTGCAAATCTCGTTGGTATGTAGAGTCCGCCAGCTTCTTCGGTCCGACATCTGTTGCCCAGTGTTCAATGTACTTTGCCAGCGTAATGCTTCGGTTAATAGGCTCTGGTGTGTGCTGAACCTCGCGTTCAAATAGGATTGCCTGTTCCTTTACCCACTTCTCTGCCTGTTTGGGTGTGTACTCCTTGGGCGGCTTGACTGTTTTCTGTACAGATTTCAGCCTGTTGCCCTCGTAGTCATACCCACGAGAGACTACAATCAAGTAGCTATTGCTACCGCGTTTTCTGATAGATGCCATTGCTTTCAACGCTCCTTTGTATGTTTTATTGACCTGCGGTACTACAAAGCATACCGACAACTGCGACAGAAAGCTATCACCACACCCAACAATCTTTTGCCCAAAATTCTACCTATTACTGACAAAAACGGCACCGCCATCTCTGACGGTGCCGCTGGTTATTTAGCCTGCTTTCTTGGCTTTTCTATTCTTATTTTTCATAAATGCAACATAGCACGGATTTTGGCTGTTCAGCAAATCTTGCATCAAGTTTGCGGCCTGCTGTTTCGCCACGTCCTGCGGATGGCAGTAGGTGCGCTCCAAAAATGCCGTATCCGCATGACCCAGCAGGGATGCCGCCACCTGTTTGCTGGTGCCTTCCTGCAGCAGATAGGTTGCGTAGAAATGCCGCAGGGTATGCAGGTGGTAATCCTCAGATAATCCGCATTGCTTATACAGCTTACGCAGATGTCGGGTAAAGGTATCCGGGTGCGGTACATGACCATCGGGGTCTGTAAAAATCGGCTGCTCTCTATCTGGAACGCCGCTATGCAGCACCTGCTGCTGTCGCAGCGCCATCAGAAGTTCCCATATACCCAGCGGAATGGTTACAATCCGTTCCCGATGGCTCTTGGTGTCGCTCTCAACAATCTGCCCGGATGCGCAGCTGCGGGAACGGCGGACGGTCAGTTCACAAGCACCGGTTATGTCCCGCCATTGCAGGGCGCACAGTTCCCCACGCCGCAATCCGGTCGTAATTGCCAAGGTATAATAGGCGCGATACAGAATCGGTTCGTTCTGAATCGCCCGCATCAGTTTACCCATTTCATATTTCTGCGGAATATGCTGCGCCTCCTTTTCAAAATGCTTTTTCCGAACGCGGTGCGCCGGGTTAAACGGAATGATGTCATTTTTCTTGGCATCTTCCAGCACCGAGGAAACTGTTTCTAGATATTTCTCCACAGTAGTTTCCTTGATGCAATTTCCACCACGCCCCGGGCGCTTGCGCAGTTCCTCGCACATTTCTTCAAGCGTCATAGGGAGGAGTTTTGCAAGCGGAATACCGCCAATCAGCGGGTAGACAATATCCAGATTGCGTTTGTACCCTGCATAAGTGGTAGCCTTAAAGAACGGTTCTTGCCGCTTGAGCCAGTTCTCGGCGTACTGTTCAAAATGGGTCTGGTCACTTTCTTCAACGCCATACTTGAACTTCTTCTCGATGCGCTCGGCTTCGGCCATGACATACTGCTGGATGCCACGCTTAGGTACGCTTGATGGCACAGTGATGGTCTGCGCCTTCATGCGTTTCTGCCCATTGACCTTGTAGCCGTTGCAGACAGTGATTTTGAATTTGCGTTCGGATTTTTTCTTGATGTAAGCCATTGTACCTCCTTGTCAGCGCTGCCGAGAACGATCTCGGCTGCGGGTTTTATTGTTTGTATGTTGATTTCGGTTTTCTTGGTCTATGCGGTTGGATTCGCGTGTTCTTTGGATGCGCTTGATGGCTCCCTCTGCAATCTTGTCCTCTTTGCGGAGTTTGGCAATCTCACAGGTCAGTATTGCTCTACGGTCAGCCAGTTCCGATGGAGCATCTTTTCTCCGCATTTGCTTGACGACTTCCGCCCGCTGCGCGGCAAGGGTTTCTATCTGCCGGGACAAGCCCTTGCGGTAGTCCGCGATTGCCTGCAGGGATGGGAACTTGTGGTCGTAAACAAAGGCGTGCTCAGCAAGGATTCTCTCGGTATCTTTCCAGATGCGCTCCAGTTCCGGGCGGTTGATGCGGGGCTGTTGTTTCTTGGGCAGAATACCCAACTGATAACAGTAGTACAGATATAAGCGGTGCATCTGGGATTCCCCGAAGAATACTTCGAAGAAAAGCTGGAGAATACCTTTTCCCGCATAGGTATTTTGGGGGCGATACCGCTTCGGCATATACTGTTGGGGCGGGTGCTTCAGCTCATACAGCCTTGATCCATACAGTAAGTAATTTCCGCGTAGGCGGTCATCTATGGCAGGTAAATCGTATTCTTCTCCCAGCCTATATAGGCGCACGGCTCGACCACCATCCCTCGCCCGAATCGTTGCATACTTTCGATTGGGATCACTGCCGAAAATATACCCTTGCCGATACAACGCCCTGTGGAAGTCCTCGGCGGTGCTGGCATCCTCACAGGCTTGGTCGATGGCTTCGCGCATCCGGGCGTACCGCGCCGGTTCCTTGGCTTTGGGCTGCTCCACCACCGACAAGCCGTACTCCCGGCACAGCTTGTCGGATGCTGCCCGGAACTCGGCATACTGACTGCGGCGTTGCTCGTATTTCTTGCCGTCCACATACGATACGGAATTGATAACGAAGTGGTTGTGCAGATTGTCCGTGTTCATGTGTGTGGCGACCAGTACTTGGAAACGCTTGCCCCAGACCTTGCGGGCCAGTGCCACGCCAATTTCGTGGCACTGCTCCGGAGTAACCTCCCCTTCGCGGAAACTCTGGTAGGCATGGAGTGCCACCACGCCGTCTGTTTTACCAAAGCGTTCCTGTACAACCCGCATATCTTCCCACGCATGGTCTGGTCTGCAATGGATGCCGGTGACAAGCTGGGCGCTCTCGTTCAGCTTGGTCTTGGCATCGTTCTCTGCGTAGTGCAGTGTCTGGGCAAGGGCATCGTATTCGGTCTTGTCGGGGTTAGCTGCATAGTCAAGGACGCGCTGTAAGCTGTCCTTGATTGCCCAGATCTTAGTTACCGCCAATGAGCAAATCCCTCAATCGGTCAGTGTGGGCGCTAATGGCAGCGCCATCCCGCATCGAACAGCTTTCTGCAATTTCATCCAGTTTATCCAACACATCAAACACCTCCGTGGGCGGATGCCCGCCCGGTTCGTATCCCAGCGCCCTCTGGCGTAAATACTCTGAGAGTGACAAGCCGCACTTTCTCGCCAACATCGTCACCTTTTTCTTTTCAGTGACAGTGACGCGGACGTTGATTCCGATACTGCGCTTTCTCATGCACTCGCAGCCTCACAGGGGTTCGGGGCTGTCCCCGTAGGCTTTTCGGCGGGTTG
>OHZC01000506.1_pt1 | contig 12149 bp, 13 predicted proteins | sample 1580361 | NCBI WGS metagenome assembly OHZC01 (sample SAMEA3882532, study PRJEB24775) | human gut metagenome | biome: human-associated habitat; feature: intestine environment; material: feces | place: Netherlands | collected 2009/2010
GATTCATCTCGGTATGCAAGAGTATTGAACCGCGTGTCCTGGTCCAGCTCATCAACCATTTTCGGAATCGCAACAATCCTGTGCATTTGGCAACCGGCAAGGCAAACGGCGCTGCCAGCAAAGCTCTGGAACGGGACATTGAACCTTTGTCTGAGGATATCTGCAAACGTGTGGCACGCGATATCTTTAACCAGCTGTGGCAGGTCCTTCGCGCAGAGGACACCGAACCGAAGAGCGTGTACATCGACCCGGATTGCCATTGCAATAAGCTGATTTTTCCGGATAATCCCCGTCAGGTCACTTCCGCCGTGCGTGCTGCAGCCTGCGGCTCTCGCACGAATCTGCCGGACGGAAATGTGCTCCGTGCATTCCTTTACTGGAAGGGAAACGATGGCCCTGACCTGTGGAATGGCATCGACCTGGACCTCTCGGTTGTGTTCTACGGAGAGGAAAAAGCAAAGTTCGTGTACTACGCGAATCCCAAGGACGAAACACTTGGCGCAATCCACTCCGGCGACCGCCGCTGCAGCGGTAAGAATGGTGCCGTTGAGTATGTAGATTTCGATATCAAGAAGTGCTTTCAGAATGGGTTCCGTTATGCCGCCCTCACTGTAAAATCCTACTCTGGGGAGAAGTTCTCTGAGATGGAGAACGCTTTCTGCGGCGTAATGGTTCGGGATGGCAAGACGGGTGAGCAGTTTGAACCTGCGACTGTCAAGGACCGCTTTGCTCTCACTACGGATTCTGACCAGCTCGTTATGGTCGTTATAGACCTCATGACCCGTGAAGTCATTACGGTGGATAAGAGCGTGGCTCAGTTCCGTTTGGCGTGCCGGAATGTTGTGACAGACTATGCACCTACAGTAGCAGCCTGCACCTACGCGATGCAGCTGAAGAGCCTGTCTATCAAGGAAATGCTCGGTATGCGCTATGCACAGTTCCTGAAAAGCGACGACTGGAAACACGCAAGTGTTATCGTATCTGATGAACCTGAAAAGTTCAAGGTGACGAATAAGGATACTCCTGCGCCGCGCATTGTTAGTCCCTATGACATTCCGGGCATTTATGACCTGATTTTTGGCAAGGAAAATCAATAAAAAAGAAGCTGTTCTCCTCAAAACGGAGAGCAGCTTTTTTCTTTGTCAGGATGTTTTTTCAGTGGGAATGCCCGCAACGCTTTTTTCGAGCTCATCGAATTGATACAACAGATATCGCTTGCAGTTTCTCAGCTGAATGTCTAACTGCCGTTTTGTCACCTTTTTGCCTTTGACCATGTCGAGATAATCTTTGGCTGGAGACATATCCGGGGCAAAAAGAACACATCTCAAATTTACCTGGCACTTGGCATACAGCTCACGCACTTCACAGCAGCGGGTTATATGCTCGTCTTTACGTCTCACACTCCAGCGAGCGGAACGTAATGCACGATAGCAATTTTGCAACGCCGTGGTGCTGTAAATCCTTTTTTCTGCAACCATCATTTCCCTCCGACTTTTTATAAGAAAATTATACCATATATTTATGAATTGACTATGACAAAAGGCAGTAAAACCATCAAATATATGGTAAAAAACGCGAAGGCAAGAAAAATTTTGAAAAAAGTGAAAAAAATGCGAAAAAAACGTGATGTTTGTGCTTGCGTGGGTGTGCGAGTCGCAGATAATAAAATCAGTGGCTCAGAGCAGTAAGCCCCAGAGCTCCCTGATAAGGGCGAACTCATGGTGCATATCTGCGTCATCAAGTCATCACATGGTAGACTGACGGGCCTTGCGGTGTTGCAAGAATGGTCAGGCGAGGGAAGCGATGAACCCCTCATTGCTGCCAAGTACATCGTGTTTTGATGCAGTCAGCGTCGAGAGGACGCGGATATGCAGGGCTTGACTTTTGACCTGGCGCATGCAGGAACGGCAGGAATCAAAGGAGAAAGCTTAGTTCGAATCCACTATTTTGAAAGGAGACTATTCCAATGAAATGTTACAAGCGCGTTGCAAGCGCTGTGATGGGTATGGCAATGGCCGCCAGCTGCATGGCTCCTATCACCGCTTACGCAATGGAAGACACCAAACAGCCCACTGACAATACTGCTATTGCCAACCATCCCAATAACGAGACTATGCTGCACAGCACTCCCGTTTACCGCATCGGCGCCAAATCCTTCTACAAGGTGAACGACGACGGTTCCGTTGTCTACGCCGACCAGGATGTCGAAGGCTACACTGCAGTTCCTGCCGCTTATATTGCAGGCAGCCAGTATAACGATGGCGAAGAGTACGGCGTTTATACCACCAAAAAGGCTGATGGCACCTTCCAGATGCATTACGTCAAGATTTCTGACTGCCAGCAGACTCAGGGTGGCGTGAACTGGAACCACGGCACTGCTGATGAAGCTAAGGTTTCTGACGATACCAAGGCTGAGGGCACCGACACCGCCACCAACGAAGACCCGACGATGTCCACCCAGTTCTACATCTACCTGGACAACGACACCGAGATTCCTCCCGAGACTCCTCCGACCGAGGAAGAGCACAAGGGCGTTTCTACCGATGACGGCCGCGTTGAGTACGATATTACCGTTGCTACCGTTAACCATGTCAACATGAAGGCTACAGTTCCTCTGTACGTCTGCATGTACGGTTTCCGTTCCACCGGCAACGTTGTCACCCCGACCAAGGATGCTTACCAGCTGCGCAACTACTCCACCATCGACAAGAACAGCCGCACCTACATTGCCGATATCGTGAAGGTTACCCATTACAGCCGCATCTATGATGCCGACCACTCCAACGACGAGCTGTTCTCCATCGCTTACGATGCCACCAGCAAGACCTACACCTACTGGTACAGCGACCCCTCCACCACTCAGGGTTGGCAGCAGCCTGCTATCTACAAGACCCTGGCTGATGAGCATGTCAACGCTTCCGGTGAGTGCTACGTCATCTACATCGATGGCGAGTGGGACTTCAAGGCCGCTGGTACTCTGACCGGCGACGAGCTGCGCCAGACTGTGAAGGCTATCGACCAGAACCATCAGCTGTCTCAGGACTTCATCATCGGTGATGGCGATACTCAGTGCAACTTCGGCAAGGCTTTCGCCGTTGGCGACAGCAAGACCGACAACTCCAAGCGTGAAGGTCTGGCCATCAAGGTTTCTGAGCTGCAGGCTGAGCCCGCAACCTGGCGTGTTGTGCCTATGAGCAACAGCGCCTTGAAGCGCGGCGAAATCGCTATGAGCATTGCTCCTGCTTCTGCAATGTACAACGCTTCTGCCATCGACCTGTCCACCTGCTCCGCTCCTCTGGACATCACCGAGAACGGCTGGTTCATCGCTGGTGCTGAAAAGGCCAAGGTTGCTCAGGATGGCGCTGGCACCGATGCTGTCAAGCATGACGATGCTCCGGCCCTGCCGCTGATTACCACCGCCAAGATTGCTGGTTCCAACGTCAACGACGCTGGCTGCACTCCTGTCGTTCGCGTGACCTACAGCATCATCCCGATGTTCGAGACTGGCGATACTCAGACTGCTACCGCAGGCGGCGTCTCCAGCAACCGCTGATAGAGTCTCCGGGCCTAATATAAAGCAAGCCCAAATGTAAGGGTTGGCTGTCGAGTGACCTGCCGCTCGGCGGCCAACTTTTGTTAATAACAGCTCAGTCAAGAAATTGACGGAAAGGAATTGAATATCATGGCAACTACAATGACGACCCCTGAAAAAAATTCGAAGAAGAGTGGTAACAAGCTCCTGCATCGGACCGTTACGATTTGTGTGATTCTCCTGCTTCTCCTGTGCGTGGGTCTGTTCTTCTGGCACAATAAAAATGCTACTGCTTCCGACAACCGCCTGGAAGATTCGGTCGCTGCACAGCTTGGCCAGCTCGAAGGCAAGAGCGAGGCAGAGATTCAGGAAGAGCTGAACCGCGTCGTGGAAGAGGGTACAATGGCCATCTCCATTAACGTCAATCCGGTGTTTGATTCCGGCGATTCTGAAGGCACTCTCGAAATCGAGAATGCTCCCGGCAATAAATACGCTCAGGTTGTGAGCATCACCCTGGATGATAGCGGCAAGGAAATCTACAACAGTGGACTTATCCAGCCCAACTATCACATCCAGACAGATAAGCTGTCCGAGGCCCTGGCTGCCGGTTCTTATGACTGCACCGCTACCTTCACGGCTTATGATACCACCGATGCCGAGAATCCTATCGAGGTTGGCACTGCTGCTGCCAAGATTACGATTTCTGTGCTGTCTTAACGATTCGCCCCGGTGCAGACTTCGGTTTGCCCCGGGGCTTTTTGGGAACTTGTGATGCTGCAAAGGAGGCATTCCCGTGAAACAGCTTGCGAAAGTTCTCGCGTCTTTCTCGCTGGCCGCAACGATGTGTTTGGGCGTTGGCTTTGCAGCCGATTCTCCGCATCCTGGTGAGCATGGCACGGTTGACAAGGCTATGGTCTCTGAAGAAACCGATAAGGCTTACGATGAGAAGCCGAATATGGGTACAAAATTCAATTTGTATCTTGCGCCTGACATCCCCGAAACGGTTCCTCCTATTAAAAAGGATGTTCCTAAGATGGGCGATACCGGCATTCCTCAGGAATCCCTGCTCCAGGCCCTGCTGGTAGCGGGTGGCTGCTATCTTGTGAGCGATGGCGTGGCTGTCGCTTGCAAGGGTGGACGCCGTAAACCTAAGAAGACTGCGGAACTGAAAAACGCATAAGAAGAGCCCCGGTGCTGAAATGCATCGGGGCTTTTCTTTATATTAGGAGGCTTACTGCCAATTCACCGGGTACTCATAAATGTCATAGCTGTCTGCGCTTTTGTCAATTTCATTCTTCTTAAACGCATCGATACTATCGTATACCGTCATCGTGATGCTGTTGGCGTGACCATCTACATCAACCGAGCCGTCGCTGTCGATAATGACGTTCTTAATCCAGAAGCCGAGAACTGCTGTTCCGGTTTCTTCGGTTTTGTCATCGATGTATTCGACTTCGTAGGGGATGAACAAGTCGTTGTATTCGCTAGAGAAGTTGCGTTCACCGTCTCCGCCTCTCCAGGAAATCATGTATCCGACATCTGCCCAACGCGGCTCACCAACATTTTCTCTCGAAAAGCCAATTTCGTTGTGGTCTGCATCAAACACCGATTCTTTGTGAACGTTGTAGTCAGAACCGGCACTGTCTTCCAATCTGGCAACGGCAATCGGCTTGACGGCATCCAGAACGTCCTGAGTCACTTCGTCCACAGAGCGGATATATTTGGGCGCTCCCTTGACGGGAATCTCAATCGTATCACGGGTAAGTGCATATTTCTTGGCAAAATCTTGTGGAGCTGATGGTTTAACATGCAGAGCAATGGTATCGTCTTCGCTGTATTCCTTGTGCGTGCCGAAATCATCCACATAATATTGTAGATTTTTAAGCGGACTATCTTCGGGGGCATCATTTATGAGGTTGAGTCTTAGCTCGGGAATTGTTCCGATGATTTCGAACGAAACTTTGCCCTCTTCGGCATGTTCGCTGAAAATTGTTGTGAATATCGAATCATCGAACGGGTCAACCATCTCGGGTTCCTGCAAACCAGATACGGTGATTTCTTTGCTTGCAGCCTTGGCGGTGACTTTGTATTCTTTCTGGAAATAATCGGAAATCTCAACACTCAAAGTGACGGTATCGCCATTTGACAGGTTCTCGGACGGCGTGACCTCATAGTTCACTTCGCCCATCATGGCCGTTTCCGTGCGAGCTTCATCCATATCCGTCTGAGTTTTGCCTTTGTCGAAAACATCGGTTCCGATTTTGTTATAGTCAACATTGACAGTTGCTGTTGCTTGACCATTTATCCCGTCGAACGTGACATCCGCGTATTGCAGAAAATCAACGTTCTTGGAACATCCTGTGAGTGACAGTGCGAGCCCAGCGGTTGCCGCTGTAATCAAAAGTAAACGCCTTAACTCCTTCATTTCAAACACTCCTTTTTGTTGGATTTCTGTTGGCGTTGTATTGCCTTTATTATAACATGACACATATTTGCGGTCAACATATCTGCGACAGGTACAATGAATATGAGAAATATTAGGAATTTAGAAGATTTATTGCAGTTTAGAATTTGTATGAGTTTCAACTGTCAGTTGCTGGAATGTGCGAATCTCATACAATAAAAATAGACAATATCGTAATTTGCGCCGTTGTGGGGTGTACAAATGCATACAGATAACAAAACAAAACTGACCTGGTTCGGGATTCTTCGATTGATAGTAGGCGGAATCTTTCGGCTTATCAGCATCGTTGCACTTCTGGCTGTGCTTGGAATCAGCTATCTTCTGTTTCAAAATGTAAAGCAGACAAAGGAAACGCAGGACCTCAATGTTCAGCTGGTTGAGATGCGTCAGGAAGCAGAAACCGAAGAAGACAATACGGACTGGTCTAAGGGTATGTTGGACGTGAACCCGGATTATAAAGGCTGGCTCACGATTTACGGAACACAAATCTCCGAACCAGTCGTGCAGGGGGAAACAAACGAAACTTATCTGCGCACCAACATCAATGGCGAACACGCTGAAGCGGGGACACTGTTCCTCGATGAAACCACTGATTTGACTCAGGATGGCAACCTTATCATCTATGGTCACAAGATGAATGACGGGACCATGTTCGGGACTCTGGACAAATTCGAGGATGAAGAGTTCTTTGATAATAACGGAACGGTTTGCTGGGAAAGCGAGAAGGGCAAAGAGTACTATCAGATTTTTGCACTCTTGGTTTTACCCGGATACAGTACGGACCCCAACTTTATCGACCTTCAAGCCTGGAACAACGTTCTGGACGAAGAGCAAACTGCCGACATGCTCAACACGATTGCAGACCGAGCTTCTATCTTTAGAGGGGAATCCTTTAATCTTGAAAAGGACAAGTACATCTTCCTGGTGACTTGTGATTACAGCATCAACAACGGCCGCCTTGTTCTAGTGGGCAGGCGGCTCAGCAAGAAGAGCGAGACGGAAGACACCACAGAGGAAAGTACAATTGATACAGAAGAAGCTGTATCGGAAGAGGAGAGTAATGAAAATGCTGAATCTGCTGCGCAATAAGTCTCAGCTGTACCTGTTTGCACCTGAACCTTTATCCGTAACGGTCCTTTCGAGACAGGATGCGGAAGAACAGGCTCCGACATTTGGTTCCAATGATTTTGTTGTGAGCATCGGAAATCCCGAACAGACCGAGCTTCATTTCCCGTGCTCGTCTCTTCATCTACATTTCTTCGATAAAGAAGATGACAGGTGCATCACAGAAGAGCAGGCAGATGCTCTCGCAGCGTTTGTCCGAAAAGAAATCGGACTCGGCCGCCATCATTTTATTGTCCATTGCAACCAGGGAATATCTCGAAGTGCGGGCGCTGCTGCTGCGTTTCTGCGTGCATTTGGATTCGATGAAGGAATTATTCTGGATGATGGCCGATATTGTATCAATGGCTGGTGCTATCTCCACGTGTGCCGCGCATTTGGCTTGAAGGTCTCCGAGGAAGAGGCGACTGCTGCAAGGCTCCGGAGCAGACGGGCATATCTGCTGACCTGGTCTGTTGTTGGAGATGACGAGGAAACGGATAATTCTGAAAGTGCAATGGTAGATGTGGATTTGATTTGAAAGGCGAGAAGAAAAAATGCGACTCGAAAAGATGCTACTGGAATACGATTGCTTTCCGATTCTGGCTATATATGTCGAAAATGGCAAGCGCTATTTTTGCAATGGTACTGAACTCCGGACATATGAGCGCATTGTTGCGTACCCGGCTACGGCGTCTCAGTTAATTCGGGTTCTCACCAATGAAGCTACACTTGCCGGAGTATTCGGAAACGCGGAGACTGTGTGGGTAGCAACTCAGGAACCTGGTTCCGATGACTTCAAAATCGAAAAGAAATCTGCAGCAGACTTGGACAAATACGACAAGCTGCCAGAAGGGGTGTATGCGTCGTCTCACCCTGAACGATTAGCGAAATATGTAGAGTTCTTAACGAGCGTTGATGCAGAAAAATAAAGAACGGCACGAAAGTTAAAACCGAAACTGCTGTACCTGAAAAAGCAGCGGGGCAATAGCTAACGTGCCGTTTCTTTGTGTGATGATTGTTAGACGTGCATTTTTTCTTGAGCGCTTCCTGGAGAACTTGTGATATGTCGATGTCTTCTTTTTCAGCAAGCTCATTAAGCCAGAGGGGGATAGCAATGCTTTTTTGTATCGTACGCTGCCGTTCTTCAGGGGATATTCTAATGAGTGTGACGATTCGTCCGGGCTTTGCGACGATTCCGTTGGCCGAAAATGGTTTTGGAATGGACTTTCCTGCATTTTCTTCAGAGAGACCCCACAAATAGACAGCTTTTTTCGCGGCATCGATGGTGTCGGATTGCTTTTCTCCTTTTGCAGTGAGGTTGAAGTCCGGAATATATGCGGTGTATCCTTCTTTTGTGGAAGTTAAAACAATAGGGTAGGATGTTTCCATATTCAACCTCCGAGTTGAACAACAAGACGTTCTGAAACTGAAATTTAGCGGATGATATAGTCTTTGATGTGGCGGATAGTATCTGGATGCTTTTCCAGATGGTCGCACTGCTGTGCAAGCAGGCAAGCAAAAACGAAACGCGGGTCCGAATGAGGACAAACAATGTTGCCTTCTTCGTCGGAAAAATGAAAATCTATGGTGCTGTATAGAGGGGACGTTGCGGGCAGCGGAACAATCGAACCGTTGAAATCGATTTCAAAAATAGAATTTGTTGCCTGTGCAGCAGCAACATGATGGCGATGGTTAGTCACTACCACTAAGTTGAGCTCCGGGTAATATTTGCCCTTGGGAATCTCCTCGGCCAAATTAAAGCCTTCTTGCTCGATATCTTTCATTGCATCAATCAATTTGCGTGTGGTGTCAGGGAATACTATGATATGGTTTTTGCTTGCTGAAAAGCGCCCATCCGTTGAATTCATTTCAAATGCAGGAGGAAGTCTTATCAGCTCCTGAAGCTCAGTAAGATATTGAGAATTCGTACGGTATGCGTAAAAACCCGCCATTTCATGAAGTAGGCTGTCAATGTAGAAGCGGCCGTACAAAATTCTTTCGTCCACGGGGATTGTATCATTGTCCATCATTGCAATTGTTGCTGCAGCATCACCGAGCCAAGAATTGTTACGCAAAGCCTTTTCAATGTCAACAACAGGGTCGTGATAGTTTGGAAGATATTTGAAAATCTCAGTGTTATTCAATGTTAAGGACCTCCAATTCTTGATTTAACGTGTCCAAAATAATGGGGACGCAGTATGCGTTTAGTGCTCTCTCACTACCAAAACTGATGTAGTTCAGTGCTGAGATGAGCTTGCCACATCCTCCACGATAGTCTCGCTTCTTCATCTTTTGCTTGAATGCATAAAGGGATTCGATGTACTTCATGTTTGTGGCGACGCGATAAGTGGTCAATTCAGGGGTGGACTCATTCATGCGCTTGCGGCATTCGATGAGTGCTGCCAGGAAGTCGTTGGTTCTGTAGGCAGCGTCCAGAGGCTCCATGATATAGGCGTGAATAGGGTCGCTGATGCCTTTTACAATATTGTAGTTGTCCATGGCAAATATCTCCTTTGTATTGAATCTACGTACAATTCTACGCAAATCGCAATAAAAGGGAACACGCTATGACATAAACTACCATAAATATACCATATATTTTACTTTTATAAAAGCCTGATTTCCTGTATCTTGTTTACAAATTGACAGTTTCATCGTATAATGTAAACAAGAAGGGGAGGACTGTCATGAAAATAGGCAAGAGCATCCGATACTTTCGTTCCCAGAAAGGCGTGTCTCAGCAATGGCTGGCTGATGCCATCGGCATAAGCAAAATGAGCATCTCATATTTCGAGAACGATAAACGCTGCCCAGATATTGCGACTGTTAAACGCATCTGCTCTGTGCTGGATGTGCCTTTGGGAAAGTTCATGGCATTCAGTGACGGAGTCACCCTCTCTGACGGCTTTTTTCAGAAATCTGATGAATTGTCAGCGGTTCAGAAAAACGCCATCTCTGCACAAATTCGCTATTCGGCGCAGCGATACTATGATGCGTGCGCTTGCGCAGAAGTGGATTGCAGTGAGAGTGCGCTGCCAATAGATAAAGTCCCCATGCCTGACAGCTTGGTGGACGCGGCCGCTTATATGCGCAAGGCATTGGATTTTCCTATAAGTGGTCCTGTCGGAAATCTCACGCAGATTCTCGAAAATAAAGGCGTCTATGTTGTCGCAGTAAAGCAAGAGGATTCCAAAGTATCTACCAAAGACTTTTCCGGGTATCACGCTGTGTCGAATAAGGAATTTCCTGTTATCGCTTTCAATGAGAAGCTAACCTATGGCTGCCTGCGCTTGACCATTGCGAGAGAATTAGTGTGCTTACTCTTCTCTAACGTGAGTGGCAAATCAGTAACGCGGCGAGACTTTTTCTGCTTCCGGGTCCTGACCTCATACGAGAAATTGGAGAGAAGCGGCCAAATATCAGCCCAAAAGAAATAGAGCTCGTGGGGGACAAATACGGCGTGCCCGGGCAGTGTGTGGTGCTGCGTACAAAGGAAGAAGGCATCATCACCCGCGAGACCTACAGCCATATCCAGAGCGGGAAGCTATATCCGCCAGACGTATATGTGAGAATACTGCAACTGGTGTGCAGGGCATATACCGACAATCTCATTGGTATCTCTAAAGCTGCTGAGCTGCTTAACACTGATGTGAGTCATGCGCTAGAATTGTGTGAAGGAAAAGAGAATAGGTAAGGCGTAAACAAAGAAAAAGGGGGCACGACTCCCTTTTTTATTTTAGCGAAATCCTTCTGACATGGGTGTGCTGCATTTGCTCAAATTTCCGAATATCACATCAAGGATTCAGTCAAAAGCATTAAATTGATAGCATAAAAGCAAAAACATTGATAAATTCGATTGAATTTCTTTAATTCGCAGGGTATACTATTAGAAGGAGGGGAGTGGTATTGTGCTGATTGAGTTTACTGTGAAAAATTATCGGTCTTTTCGAGACGAAGCGACTCTTTCGATGGAAGCTACGGGAGCAAGTACGTTGAAAAGTGTGCTTATCCCATATGGCGGGATGCGAATTCTGCCGGGTGCTGCCATATATGGGAAGAACGGCGGCGGTAAGAGCAATGTTATCCGAGCTTTTTGGCTTGCGGTTCAGTTCATCAGAAACGCACAAAAGACACAGCATGAGAAAGCAGCTATCCCCGTTGTTCCGTTTGCATTGAATGACTACTCGGCATCTGAGCCGACAGAGTTTTCGTTTGTATATACCTTGGATGGAATCAGGTATTGGTATGCCTTTTCTGCCACAAAAGAAAAGATATATGCTGAGTCGTTGTATCATGCACCGAAAGGGCAGAAGGCACTGGTTTTTGCTAGAGAAGGACAGGAATTCACCTTTACCGAAGAGAAGGCTCGTAGAAATCTGATTAGTCAGGTTGTTGCCGAAAATCAATTGTTTTTTTCTGTAGCATGTACCATGAACGACGTTGCCTGCTCCAAAGCTATGACTTGGTTCCGGGAGAAAATCTATTTTTCAAGAGATTATTCGGATATTCCCCGGCAGCTGCTCGAATATTCGAACGACTCTAATATGCTGAAAGCGATTTCCGATTATGCGAAGGCTGCAGATGTTGGTATCGAAGATATGAAATTCGAAATCAACAGCAAGGAAATCAATGAAGAAGCTGATTTGCCTGCAAACATTCCCGAAGAGGTTAAAGCTGCACTTGTACAGTTCATGCACGTGCTTTCTGAAACCTCTAATAATTCGGAAACACACCTCAAGATGGGGCAGGTTAACGCAACTTCTATGCATCAAGGCCAAAACAAAGACGGAACAAGCCATATGTTTTCGATGGAACTGGCAGATGAGTCTGATGGCACAAGAAAGCTGATGGCTATTGCTCCCGCGATTGAGTCTGTATTGTTAAAGGGTGGCCTTTTGCTGGTAGATGAAATCGAAAAAGAACTGCATCCTGCTCTGGTAGAGTTTATTGTTGCCAAATTCCAGAGCAAAAAGACAAACCCTAATGGGGCACAAATTGTCTTTACGACACACAACACCGACCTGTTGAGTATGGAGATGCTTCGTAAGG
>OHZC01000508.1_pt1 | contig 12128 bp, 10 predicted proteins | sample 1580361 | NCBI WGS metagenome assembly OHZC01 (sample SAMEA3882532, study PRJEB24775) | human gut metagenome | biome: human-associated habitat; feature: intestine environment; material: feces | place: Netherlands | collected 2009/2010
GATAAAAAGTGGATCCGCCGCCACATCAACGGCAAGCGCATCGCCATGGTCTTTCAGGACCCCATGACCAGCCTTGACCCCACCATGACCATCGGCAAGCAGATCATGGAAGGGATGCTCTGGCACTTCAAGATGCCCAAGGCTGAGGCATATCAGAAGGCCCTCAGGCTGCTGGAAGAAGTCGGTATCACTGACGCCGAAAAGCGGATGAAGAGCTACCCGCACCAGCTGTCCGGCGGTATGCGTCAGCGCGTGGTCATCGCGATCGCGCTGTCCTGCGACCCGGACCTGCTCATCTGCGATGAGCCCACCACCGCACTGGATGTGACCATTCAGGCAAAGATCCTCGAGCTCATCCGCAGCATCCAGAAGGAGCGCGGCATTTCGGTCATCTACATCACCCATGACCTCGGCGTCGTGGCAAAGGTGGCCGATTATGTCGATGTCATGTACGCGGGCAAGATCGTGGAGACCGGCACCATCGACGAGATATTCTACGACCCGCGCCACCCCTACACCTGGGGTCTGCTGTCGGCCATGCCCGACCTCGATACCGCCGACGAGCGTTTGTACACCATCCCCGGTTCGCCGCCGAACCTGCTGCATGAGAAGGCCGGCGACGCCTTTGCACCCCGCAACAAGTACGCGCTGGAGATCGACGACGAGATCGACCCGCCCATGTTCAAGATCAGCGACACCCACTTTGCAGCCACCTGGCTGCTGGACCCCCGCGCTCCCAAGGTGGAGATGCCGCCTGAGCTGAAAGACCGTGTGGCCCGTATGCGCGCAGAAGCAAAAAAGATAGAGGAGGCGGAGTAAATGGCAGCACAGAGCGCTACCCCTCTTCTGAAGGTCGAGGGACTGAAGCAGTATTTCAAGGTGAACAAGAACTTCACCGTCAAGGCCGTGGACGATGTCAGCTTTGAAATTTATCCCGGCGAGACGTACGGTCTGGTGGGTGAGTCCGGCTCGGGCAAATCCACCATTGGCCGCAGCATCATCCGGCTGTATGATCCCACCGCAGGCAAAATCACCTTCGACGGGCAGGACATCAGCGGACGTCTGTCTCACGCCCAGAACAACACCCTGCGCACCCAGATGCAGATGATATTCCAGGACCCGATGGCGTCCCTGAACCCCCGCAAGAAGGTGGAGGACATCATCGGAGAGGGTCTGGACATCCACCATATGTACAAGACCCAGGACGAGCGCCGCGAAAAGGTGGAGAAAATTCTGGAAAAGGTCGGCCTTGCGCCCGAGCATGCTGAGCGTTATCCCCACCAGTTCTCCGGCGGTCAGCGCCAGCGCGTCGGCATCGCCCGCGCCCTGGCTGTGGACCCCGAGTTCATCGTCTGCGACGAGCCGGTCTCCGCGCTGGACGTTTCGATCCAGGCGCAGGTCGTCAACATGTTTGAGGACCTGCAGCAGGAGATGGGGCTGACCTACCTGTTCATCGCCCACGACCTGAGCGTTGTCAAGCACATTTCCAACCGCATCGGCGTTATGTATCTGGGCAAGCTGGTGGAGCTGGCCGACAGCTTTGAGCTGATCGCCCACAGCGTCCACCCCTACACCCGCAGCCTGATCTCGGCCATTCCCGTGGCGGACCCCGTCACGGCCCGCCAGAGCCACCGTATCGTGCTGCAGGGCGATGTGCCCAGCCCGCTGAATCCGCCGAGCGGCTGCCGTTTCCGCACCCGCTGCCCCTACGCCGACGAGCGCTGCGCCGCCGAGGTGCCGGAGTTCAAGGAAGTGAGCAGCGGCCACTGGGCAGCGTGCCACCATCTGGACAAAGTAAAGTAATATAGGGGGCGCTGCCGGGTGGGGCGGACGCTGTTTGTCCGCCCCTCGACTCCACCCGACATAAAAACTCATACTTATACAGGGCGGCTCACCGCAGCCGCCTTGTGCTTGACCCCAAAATGTGCGCGTGGGACGAACATCCATCCGCAGGACATAGAACTGTACGCGGTAGAAATACAAAAGGATTTTCTATCAAAACAGTTACAAAATTTACTGACCACTTGAAATTGCGGATTCAGAGTGGTAAAGTATAAATATTCATTCCGTTGGGGGCTTGTCTCCCGGGGGGATTGGGTATAAAGTACATTATATTTGGAGGGTATATTCATGAAGATGAAGAACATTGCTGCCGTGGCTATGGCCGGCTGCATGGCTGCTTCTCTGGCTGCGTGCGGCGGCTCTGCAAGCTCCGCTGCCACCGATGCCAGCAGCGCTGCATCCACTGAGGCTGCGACCAGCGAAGCCACCGAGGCTACCGGCACTTCCGCCAACGGTTTCACCGTCCAGCTCGGTTCCAACCCCGAGACCCTGGACCCCGCGCTGAACAGCGCAATCGACGCTTCCAACACGCTGATCACTGTCTTTGAGCCGCTGCTGCTCATCGATGAGAACAACGAGGTCATCCCCGGCCAGGCAGATCTGCCCGAGGTCTCTGAGGACGGCCTGACCTGGACCTTCACCATGAAGGACGGCCTGAAGTGGAGCGACGGCTCCGACCTGACTGCGAAGGACTTTGAGTACTCCTTCAAGCGTCTGGCCTGCCCCGACACCGCAGCCCCCTACGGCGAGACCGTTGTCGGCATGATCGACGGCTATCAGGATGCCATCGGCAACCCCGATGCAGACGGCAACACCACCACCGATCCCGACTGGGATGCCCTGAACGTCCACGCCAGCGAGGACGGCAAGACCCTGACCATCCAGCTGGCCTATCCCTGCTCCTACTTCGATAAGCTCTGCGCCTTCGCGGCTATGAGCCCCGTGCAGCAGGCCACTGTTGAGGCCAACGGCGATGCCTGGTGCACGCAGCCTGACACCTACGTCTGCAACGGCCCCTACATGATCACCGATTGGGTCCCCTCCGAGCGTATTGTTCTGTCCAAGAACCCGAACTACGTCGGCGGCTGGGATTCCTCCAAGATCGTTTCCGACACCATCACCCTGCTTCTGCTCGAGGATTCCAGCGCTGCCTACGCCGCCTACAACAGCGGTGAGGCACAGCTCATCAAGGATGTCCCCACCGATGAGATCCCCAGCCTGACCAAGGCTGAGGACGGCGGCGACTTCTACGTTGACACCATCCTGGGCACCTACTACATCTCCCTGAACGACCAGAAGGAGCCGTTCACCGACCCCAAGGTCCGCAAGGCTCTGAGCCTGGCCATTGACCGTGACTACGTTGCCAACACCATCATGCAGGGCACCTACACCCCCGCTTACAACCTGGTCGGCCCCGGCATCGTCGATGAGAGCGGCATGTTCTACGACAACGCCAACGGCGGCAAGACCTACATCAGCGACGACTACGAGGCCAACCTCGAGGAGGCCAAGCAGCTGATGACCGAGGCCGGCTACCCGGACGGCGAGGGCTTCCCGGTTGTTGAGTACAGCGCCAACGACGCCGGCTACCACATCCCCGTTGCTGAGTACGTCCAGCAGGCCTGGGGCGAGCTGGGCATCACCGTCAACATCAACAAGGTCGAGTGGGCCAGCTTCCTGCCGATGCGCCGCGCCGGTGACTATGACATCAGCCGCAACGGCTGGTCCATGGACTACAACGACCCCTCCAACATGCTGGAGCTGTTCACCACCAACAACGGCAACAACGACGGCAAGTACGCCAACCCCGCGTTTGACAAGCTCATCGAGGAGTCCCGCGTTGCCGACAAGGCTACCCACTTTGAGAAGCTGCACGAGGCCGAGGACATGCTGATGGCCGACGCCGCATGCATCCCCGTTGCGTATTACAACGACTTCTGGCTGCAGAGCCCCTCTCTGAAGGGCACCTGGCACAGCCCCTACGGCTACTGGTACCTGCAGTATGGGTATATTGAGGAGTAATTTCCTTGATCGTGGCGGCTGCTAAGCTTTAAAAGTATATAAACTGTGCGCTCTATGCAAATGGGGCGCACAGTTTTTTTGCTGTAGAAATGTGAAAGTTTGTTGAAATTGCCATCGAGAAAATGCACAGATACATATAGTTTTGACTTGCTAAGCGATAATGCGTGTGTTATAATGTTAAGCATACAAATAAAAAAGAGGTGCATCGAATTGAAAACGAGGACCTTCGCGGGCTTATTGGCAGGCGTTATGCTTGCGGTGACCGCCCTGACCCCCATGACAGCATTGGCTGCTGAGCCGGAAAATGGTAAAATTACCTATAACGCCGGTGAAGGCTATACCTTTGAGAAAATCTCTCACCCCACCAAGGGCACGATGTCTGCAGACGGCATTGTGGACTACATCGGTGATGGCAAGGTGGAAGTCATCACCGACACCAATGACTCCAACTATAATGCGGGTGACCGTGGCCAGAGTTACAGCTGGTCTGCAATTGCCTACGGTGATTGGCTCTATGTGGGCACTTGCTATGCGGCAATGGGCAACACACTGACCCTGATGGATGGTGTTCTGGGTGATAAGTTTAATAAGGATGTTATGGAAGCGGCCTTGAAGGCTATGTTCAACAATACCTTCTTCTATGGTCAGACTAAGCCGGACGGCACACCAGATACGGACAGCGAGGGCATCCTTGTCAAGGTCAACACAAAGACAGGCGAAATGAAGCTGTTGTTATCCAAGTCGATGAACGATGTTGCGCCGATGTTCCGTAATGCCGTGGCCTACAAAGATAAGCTCTATTTCTGCGGCAGTGTGCATGCTAATGGCAGAAGTGGTTTGCCCAGCGTTTATGAGATTGACCCAACAGATGACAGCTATAAGGCTGTCTATGTGGGCTTGGATTCTCTGCAGGATTATGGTGCTGCGTATAAAGCAGGTGTTTCTACCGGTATCCGTGGTATGTGCGTCTATAACGATGAGCTGGTCATCAGCAATGTTTATATGAATGCTGCCACCGGTGAAAGCGGAGCGTTGATCCTTGCATCCTCCAACCCGTCCGAGGGGCAGAGCAGTTTCCGTACGATCGCTACGCAGGCGGATATGTTCAACTATCCGGCTTACCATTATGAGGACAGTATCTATGGCGGTTCCGTCTGGGATATGGCGGAGTACAACGGCCATCTGTATGTTTCCATCTGCACCGGTACCCCGGACAATGCACCGGATGATAATTCGATGCAGTCTTTCGCTATCATCCGCGGTGACCGCAATGAGGATGGTACTTACTCCTGGACCCAGCTGGTTGGAGACCAAAGTCAGGGCGCACGTTATGTTTTCGGTATTGATCCGGCGCGCACCCGCTCCGGTGCAGCGAATCTGACGGTGTACAAGGATAAGCTGTATATCGGTGAATACAACGATGAAGAAATTGCACTGGAGCGCATTCTTTTTGACAAGAGCAGCAATGGAAGCGAAAGTTCCCTTGGCGGTATTGATTGCAGCTTTGTGAATGCGAATCTGGAGCAGTCCGTCAACTTGTATGCGATGGACGAGAACGAGGATATGGAACTTGTTGTGGGTGACAAGACCGATATGTTCCCGAACGGCGGCACCTCCGGTTTGGGTTCTGGTTTTGGCCATAATGAGAACCAGTACATTTGGCGCATGCAGGTCTACGATGGTAAGCTGTATGTTGGTACATTTGATACCAGCAGTCTGCTGGAACCCATTGGCCAGTTCTCCAACGGTGACATCATCGGTATGACCCCGGAACAGTGGCGTCAACAAATGCAGCTCATCAAGGAACTGCTGCAACTACTTATGGATAAGTATGGAACATCGCCGATAGCAACCATTGATGAGAACGAGGAAGGCGAGGAAGTAACCTCGGAAATTGTTGATGACGCAGCCTCCAATGATGAGGACGAAGCCTTTGAAAGTGATATTGCTGGTTTGGTTGATATGATGGATATGACCCCTGAGGTATTGGAAGGGGACAGCACCGTAACAGCCCTGTGCGATGAAGAGAGCGTTGATAATCGAGAAAATTCTCTGCGTGATTTTGCTGATTACTACAGCAACATGTTGGAGGGATACAATGAGATCAGCGCCAACTATGAATTGCCGGATGATCTGAAAGATGCCTTTGAAACGCTGCTGAGTCAGGATAAGCTGGACAAAATCAACAGTGTGATTGAGTGTCTGATTTATATGCGTGATGCAGAACGCGGTTTTGATATGTATGTCACGGAGGATGGCACGAACTTTACAAAGCTGACCACCAGCGGTTTTGGTGATCCGTACAACCACGGTCTGCGCGTCTTTGCAATCACGAATCAGGGCCTGTGCTTGGGCACGGCCAACCCGTTCTATGGCACACAGCTGTGGATCCAGCGTGCTGAAGAAAGTGAAACCCCGTCGACCCCGACCCCGTCGACCCCGGCCCCATCGACCCCGACCCCATCGGAAAATCCGGATATCACTCCTGCCCCCGGCACAGAGCCTTCTGTGACTCCGGCACCGACTTTTACCCCAGCCCCTACGGCTGTTCCCACGAAAGCTCCGGTTGTGACGCCTGCACCGGCGGCTGCGGCTACTGCGGCTAAAGGAATTCCCCAGACTTCGGACAGTTTCCCGCTGCCGATTGTCGTACTGCTGCTTATCGGTAGTGCTGTTGCTATGGGTGTGATGACCTTTAGTTATTGCAGAAAAAAGAAATAAAAAAATAGAGAACGGCACAGCTTCGGCTGTGCCGTTCTGCTTGGTGCGCCCGGCATGCTTAACAACTAGGTGGTGAAAGACCACTACGCGCTCGGCAGTAGGAAGCTCATCGAGGAGTCCCGCGTTGCCGACAAGGCTACCCACTTTGAGAAGCTGCACGAGGCCGAGGACATGCTGATGGCCGACGCCGCATGCATCCCCGTTGCGTATTACAACGACTTCTGGCTGCAGAGCCCCTCTCTGAAGGGCACCTGGCACAGCCCGTACGGCTACTGGTACCTGCAGTATGGGTATGTTGAGGAGTAATTTCCTTTATAAATGAAAAGGCACGTCCTGCGTTGGACGTGCCTTTTTCTGTGTCTGGCTTCCCCCTTGGGGGAAGGCTTGGGACTCACGCCCCCAGCGTTGCCGCCATGACCGCCTTGATCGTGTGCATGCGGTTCTCGGCCTCCTGGAACACGATGGACTGCGGGCCGTTAAAGACCTCGTCGGTCACTTCCATGGCGTCGCGGTCAAACTTTTCGCCCATCTCCCTGCCGACGGCGGTCTTGTGGTCGTGGTAGGCGGGCAGGCAGTGCATGAACACGGCGGTGCCCTTGGCCTTCGCCATCAGCTCGGCGTTGACCTGATAGGGGGACAGGGCGTTGATGCGCTCCTCCCAGACCTCGACAGGCTCACCCATGCTGACCCAGACGTCGGTGTAGACGACATCCGCACCGGCCACGGCGTCGGTGTCCTCGCTCAGCGTGATGCTGCCGCCGCTGAGGCGGGCGAACTCTTTGCACTTTTCCACCAGCGCGGGGTCCGGCCAGTAGGCTTTGGGGGCGCAGGCCACAAAATGCAGGCCCATCTTGGCGCAGCCGATCATCAGGCTGTTGCCCATATTGTAGCGGGCGTCGCCCATGTAGGCGAATTTCAGCCCCTGCAGCTTGCCGAAATGCTCACGCAGCGTTAAAAAATCGGCCAGGATCTGGGTGGGATGGTACTCGTTCGTCAGGCCGTTCCAGACGGGCACGCTGGCGTATTTGGCCAGCTCCTCAACGATGGCCTGACCGTAGCCGCGGTACTCGATGCCCTCAAACATGCCGGACAACACCTGCGCGGTGTCCGCGATGGACTCTTTCTTGCCGATCTGGCTGCCCGTGGGGTCCAGATAGGTCGTGCCCATGCCAAGGTCGTGCGCGGCGACCTCGAACGAGCAGCGGGTGCGGGTGGAGGTTTTCTCAAAGATCAGCGCCACATTCTTGCCGCGCAGCGTGTCGTGCGGAATGCCCGCCCTTTTCTTGGCCTTCAACTCGGCTGCCAGATCCAGCAGATAACCGATTTCCGCGGGGGTAAAGTCCAACAGCGTCAAAAAATCATGCCCTACGAGGTCCATAGTAAAGCTCCTTTTTAAATATACGGTTTGTTTGTATAAATATACATACATTATAGCACGTTAGGGGATGATATGCAAGTGCGGGTTTTTGTGGTATAATTAAAAAAACGGGGGCTTGCCGCGATTGCCTATTTGCCGTTGAACGGCTTTGTAGGGGCCGGGCATGCCCGGCCCGGAGGTGCAGGGCGGGCGGTAGTCCATGGAAAAGCCGCGGGCCGGACATGTCCGGCCCCTACAGGGCGGAAATCCCCGGCCGGGCATCTATGGCGGGCTTTGCCCTCATCCGGCCCTGCGGGGCCACCTTCCCCCGAGGGGGAAGGCAAGGGCGGAAAGGAGGTCCCCATGCCCAAAATCTACTTCCATGTGGACGTCAACTCGGCGTTTTTGTCCTGGTCGGCGCTCAAGGCGCTGCAGGGCGGCAGCACTGTCGATCTGCGCACGATCCCTGCCGTCGTCGGCGGCGATGAGGCCAAGCGCCACGGCGTTGTGCTGGCAAAAAGCACCCCGGCGAAAAAATTCGGCATCCAGACGGGGGAGAGCCTCTTTGCCGCCCGCGTCAAGTGCCCGGGGCTGACCGTCGTGCCGCCGGACTTTGATTTTTATGTAAAAAACAGCAAGGCACTGATTCAAATTTTGAACGATTATACCCCGGATGTTGAACAATACAGCATCGACGAGGCGTTTCTCGACATGACCGGCACCGAGGCACTGTTCGGCCCGCCGCTGACCGCCGCGCACACGATCCGCCGCCGCGTGCGCCGGGAGCTGGGCTTCACGGTCAACGTCGGCATTGCGCCCAACCGCCTGCTGGCCAAGATGGCCTCCGACTTTGAAAAGCCCGACAGGGTGCATACCTTATATAAATACGAGGTCGAGACCAAGATGTGGCCGCTGCCGGTGGGCGACCTGTTCGGCGTCGGCCCCAGCGCGGCCAAGCGCCTGAACAGCTGCGGCATCTACACCATAGGGGATTTGGCCCGGCTTGAGCGGGATACGGCGGTCAAGCTGTTCGGCAGCCGCGGCGATACGCTGTGGAACTACGCCAATGGCCGTGAGGCCGACCCCGTGACCAAGCAGCGCACCCGTGACAACAGCTACGGCAACAGCGTAACCATGCCCAGGGACCTGGCCCGCCCCGAGGACGCCGACGCCACGATGCTGGCACTCTGCGATTCCGTCGGGCGGCGTCTGCGCGCCGACGGCAAGACGGCCCGTGTCGTCACGGTACAGCTGGTGGACAACGCCTTCCGCCGCACGAGCCACCAGACGACGCTGCCCAACCCGACGAACTCCACGGACCGCCTCTACCATGTGGCAATCGAGCTGATGCGCCAGATGTGGCCGCAGCGCCCCGTGCGGCTGGTGGGGGTCAGCGCCGAAAAGACCGGCGAGGACAACTTTGAGCAGATGGACCTTTTCACCGATGCCGCCCGCATCGACAAGCAGGAGAAGCTGGACCGCGCCGCCGATGCCCTGCGGAAAAAGTTCGGCGGTGCCGCCGTGACCCGCGCCAAACTGCTGACCCCCGAGACCCGCAAACCCGAAGCCCTGAGCGCCGCCAAAGAGCGGGATAAAAAATGACCCATGGAGACGGTGGCTGCCTCTCATGGGTCATTTGTACTTTGTATGAGCATGGCTTCCCCCGAGGGGGAAGCTGTCAGCGGCCCCGACCGCTGACTGATGAGGGGCTGCCTTGCCATTGTCGTCCGCTATCGGGGCGCCACGGTACACGCGCCCCTCATCCGGCCCTGCGGGGCCACCTTCCCCCAAAAGGGAAGGCGAGTAGAACCCTCAATTCGCCTCAAACTCGCAATATTCCCCGTCTATCTCCACGATGACAACGCCGTCCCCGGTCACCCAGTAGGAATACCCGGTACCAAAGTTCGAGCACCCGTCCGTCTCCGGGAAGGCGTCCCGGTCAACGCTTGTCTCAATGACCCCGTCAGCCACGCGGTCCGGGGGGCAGTCCACTGCGCTGCCCGTATCAAAATACAGCACGCCGTCGATCTGTACGCACTGCGCCAAGCCCAGAGCGATGCCGGAAGCGGCGCTGTCCTTTTCGACAGCAGCTCCCTCGTCGGCATCCGCTGCCTGGGGCGCGGCGGCATCCAGCATCGGCATGTCCGGTTCGGGGGCGGTCTCGGCAGCGGCCTCCGGGACGTCGGCGGCCATGGCGGCTTCACTGGCTATGCTGCTCTTGTGCAGCGTGCCGCTCCGCCACACGGCTGCGCCGCCCAAAACTATACAGGCGCACGCGGCCACAGACACGACCTGCTGCCAGTGCAGATGCACCACCCGGCGGCGTTTTTTCACCGGGGCGTCGGCAGCCAGGATCAGGTCGTCGTCCACATGGCCGATGGCCTCAAATAATTCGCGTTCTGTCACAGTGCAGCACCCCTTTCCTGTAAGTAGGCGGCCAGCTTGCCGCGCGTGCGGTGCAGCGTCACCCGCACTTTGCTCTCGGTCAGGCCGTACCGCGCGGCAATGTCCGCCGTCGCGTCGCAGTACCAGTACCGGCGCAAAAATATGCTGCGCGTTTCCTCCGGCAGCGTGCGCAGAAACGCGCTGATGAGCCGCCCGGTTTCGGCAGCGTCAAAGCTGTCCTCCACGCTGCCCGGCGCGGCGACGCATTCGGCCAGCTCGTCCAGCGGCGCACAGGTCTGCCCGCTGCCGCGCTTCTGCGCCGCCGCTCGGTCAAAGCGGTCCAGCGCGAGATTCCGCGTGATGCGCCCCAGATACGGAGCCAGCCGCGCAGGTCGGTTGGTGGGCATGCTGTTCCAAGCGGCCAGCCAGGTGTCGTTCTCGCATTCCTCGGCGTCGTGGGCGCTGTGCAGAATGTTGTCGGCGATCTTGCGGCAGTGCGCGCCGAATTTCGCCGCCGTCTCGGCCAGTGCCTGCTCGTCCCGCGCCCAGTACAGGGCCACGATTGCGGCGTCCTCCATGGTTTCAGCCTCCTTTATTATATAAGGTAGGGATTTTTTTGCGGATGTTACAGAAAAAGTCTGCCGACGGGGCAGACTTCGTGTAGGGGCGGGCATTGTCCGCCCGGTATAGCTCACAACATGTGCTTCTTGTGCAGCACCCACGCCGCAAACACACAGAGCGCCAGCGTCAGGCCCAGCACAATGGCGAACCCGGCGGTGGTGTTGGCAAAGGGCATACCGTCGGACTGCACGTTCATGCCGTACAGACCGCTGATGACGGTGGGCACGGCCATCAGCAGGGTGATGCTGGTCAGGTACTTCATGGCGTTGTTCAGGCGGTTGTCCAGAATCGAGCTGAACAGCTCCCGCGTGCCCTTTATATCGTCGCGGTAGATGCTGGTCATCTCGATGGCCTGACGGATCTCAACGATGACGTCGTCGAGCAGCTCGCGGTCATCGGGGTACTGCTCCAGCCGCTTATAGCGGGTCAGGCGGTCCAGCACCGTAGCGTTGGCGCGCAGACTCGTGGCAAAGTAGACCAGCGTCGATTCCAGGCCGTGCAGCTCCATCAGGTCGCTGTCCTTCAGCTCACCGGCCAGATTTTTCTCAATGGCCTGGCGGCGGCGGTCGATCAGGCGCAGCTCCTGCTGGTACATCGTGGCCGCGCGGTAGAGCAGCTGGTAGACGAACCGCATTTTCTTGCGGGTCGAGAACCCCTTGACTCGGCAGGCAGCAAAATCCCCGATAACGGCGGTATCGGTGGAGCAGACCGTGACGATCAGCTCCTGCGTCAGCAGGATGCCCAGGGGGATAGTCGTATAGATGCCCTCGCCGGCACCGTCCACCTTGACGGGGATGTCCACGATGATGACCGTATAGCCGTCCTCCAGGCTGATACGCGCCGATTCCTCGGGGTCCGTCGCGGCCACGATGTCCGCGGGCTCGATGTCCAGCGTTGCCGCTACCCGGCGGACCTCGTCGTCGGTGGGGTTGGTCAGGCAGATCCAGGCCCCTTCGTTCATATCGTCAACGCGCGTCAGCTGCTTATCCTGTGTGCGGTAAATCTTCATCATGGCTATTCCACCTAATATACTATTATAATAGTAGTATACGGCTTTTGCAGAGGATACGCAAGGAGATTTTCTGCGTGTGCGGCAACAAACGCAGCAATGTCCCGTTACCTCTCCGACTGCCCCTCCCGGCCAGCACCGGCTCACCCTTCCATCACCCCGTAGGGGCCG
>OHZC01000510.1_pt1 | contig 12107 bp, 9 predicted proteins | sample 1580361 | NCBI WGS metagenome assembly OHZC01 (sample SAMEA3882532, study PRJEB24775) | human gut metagenome | biome: human-associated habitat; feature: intestine environment; material: feces | place: Netherlands | collected 2009/2010
GCTGGCGCTGCCGGAAACGGTGAAGTCGCTCATGAAGCAGAGCGTCTGGCCGTTGGAGTCGGTCAGCACGACCATGTAAGTGTAGCTGCCTTCGGGCAGCTCACCGAAACGGAGCTGGCTGTCGAAGTTCTTCAGAGACCAGCTGGACACATTGGGCGAGGCCTCAGCGCTCTGAACAGGCTGGTCGTTGGCGTCGAGGATCGCCGCTTCCACGCTGCTCAGCACAGCACCCGATGCGCTGGCGGCAGTGCCGCTCACGCTCGGGTCGTGGCGGCCGTGGATGGACAGCGGCTCGACCTTGCCGGTGCGGATGTTGACCGGGTAGCGCATTCCTTCCAGACGGAGGCTGTCCAGCGTCGCGACGGCGCTGTTATGGTCGGAAGATATGTACCAGTAGCAGGAAGCACCTGCGATGGAGATGCTGGCTGCCGAGATCGGCACACGGCCCGAGGAGACGCTGCCGGCGGGGTCGGAGCAGTAGAACACGCCGTCGGTGTAGTCCGTCAGGAGAACGGCGTGGGGCTGGCGGCGGTCGTAGAGGACGATGCCCTCGGGGTGCTCTGCCAGCAGCTGGATGAGCACTGCCTTCTTCTCCTCGTTGTTGGACGGCAGCGTGGAGTAGCCCACCTGCATTGCGTTATAGTTGAAGCTGTGGGAGAGGCCCCCTGCCCACGCACTGCCGCGGACGCTGTTCTCGGTCACGTCCGTCCAGTCGGTCAGGCCGTCCAGAAAAGCGCGGCGGCGGAGCATCATGGCGGCGGAGGCCAGCGTACAGGTGCCGCCCCGGCTCTGCTTGAAGTAAAATCCTGCGTCCACGTTGAGGTCCACCGCCAGCGCTCCTGGCAGCATCACTGCCATCAGCACGAGCGACAACACAAGGGCCATCAGTTTTTTCCAGATCCGGTGCGGCGCACATTCCACGTTTGACTCATCCTTTCAGCTTTCATTCATTGCTGTAAAGTATACCATTTTGTTACACTTTTGTAAACCGCAGGGAGACTTTTTTCTCAGATTTCACACGCTTCGTACACAATTTCGGGGCAGAATGCACAAATAGCGTCTAACTTTTTGGAACATATAACAAAAAAGCCCCCGCCGTCCCGAGGGACAGCAGGGGCAAAACTGGAACGAATTTTCGTTTAGAACAGGCCGGTGATCTTGCCGTCGGCATCCACATCAATGCCCACGGCGGCGGGCTTCTTGGGCAGGCCGGGCATGGTCATGATGCTGCCGCAGATGACCACCACGAAGCCGGCACCGGCGGCCAGACGCACCTCGCGCACCTCCATCGTGAAGCCGGTGGGCGCGCCGGTCAGCTTGGCGTTGTCGCTGAAGCTGTACTGGGTCTTGGCGATGCAGACGGGCAGGTCGCCGTAACCCAGCTCGGTAAGCTCAGCCAGAGTCTTGCTGGCGGCGGCGCTGTAGTTCACGCCGTCGGCGCGGTAGATCTTGGTGGCGATGGCGTTGATCTTGTCCTTGAGGGGCATTTCCAGCGGGTAGGTGTACTGGATAGGACGGTCCTCCATGATGTCCAGCACCTTCTCGGCCAGAGCCTTGCCGCCCTCGCCGCCCTTGGCGAACACCTCGCTCAACGCGCAAGGCACACCGGCCTTGGCGCAGACGTCGTAGATGACGGCCATCTCCTCCTCGGTATCGGTGGGGAAGGCGTTGATGGCCACCACGACGGGCAGGCCGAAGCCGTTCTTCATGTTGTCGATGTGGCGGACGAGGTTGGCTGCGCCCTTCTTGACGGCCTCGAGGTTGGGAGTGTTCAGGTCGGCCTTGGCTACGCCGCCGTGGCTCTTGAGCGCCCGGAGGGTCGCCACCAGCACGCAGGCGCTGGGCGCGATGCCCGCATAGCGGCACTTGATGTCCAGGAACTTTTCAGCGCCAAGGTCCGAGCCGAAGCCTGCCTCGGTGATGACGTAGTCGGCCAGCGAGAGGCTGAGCTTGGTGGCCATGACGCTGTTGCAGCCGTGGGCGATGTTGGCGAAGGGGCCGCCGTGGATGAAGGCAGGGGTGCCCTCCAGGGTCTGGACCAGGTTGGGCTTCAGAGCGTCCTTCAGCAGGGCGGCCATGGCGCCCTCGGCCTTCAGGTCATGGGCGGTGACGGGCTTGCCGTCATAGGTGTAGGCCACGATCATCCGGCCCAGCCGGGCCTTCAGATCCGGGATATCGCTGGCCAGGCACAGCACGGCCATGACCTCGCTGGCCACGGTGATGTCGAACCCGTCCTCCCGGGGGACGCCCTGCATTTTGCCTCCCAGGCCGTCGATAACGTGGCGGAGTTGGCGGTCGTTCATGTCCACGCAGCGCTTCCACACGATCTGCTTGCAGTCGATGCCCAGGGCGTTGCCCTGCTGGATGTGGTTGTCCAGCATGGCGGCCAGCAGGTTGTTGGCCGCGCCGATGGCGTGGATGTCGCCGGTAAAGTGCAGGTTGATGTCCTCCATCGGCACGACCTGGGCATAGCCGCCGCCGGCAGCGCCGCCCTTGATGCCGAACACGGGGCCGAGCGACGGCTCACGCAGGCAGAGCATCGTTTTTTTGCCCAGCGCGTTCATGGCGTCCGCCAGACCGACGCTCGTCGTGGTCTTACCTTCGCCCGCGGGCGTGGGGCTGATGGCGGTGACTAAGATCAGCTTGCCCTCGGGCTTGTCAGCCTTGGCCAGCTTGTGGTTCAGCTTGGCCTTGTAGTGGCCGTAGGGGATGACGTCCTCGCCCTGCAGGCCCAGATTGGCGGCGATTTCGGTGATGGGCTGCATTTTGGCGGCCTGGGCAATTTCGATGTCGCTCAACATTGTACGATTCCTCCGTTTTTGTAAAAAAACAATAAAGGGCTGCACACACCATACTCCAGTGTATGCAGCCCAGACGGTCGGCTTAAAAGGCAAGTGATAACGCCGCGTCCCCTGTGGTAAGCCCCACATTATCCCGTCGGTCAGCGGCCTTGCGATATTCTTACTGTAGCATAGGAACGCGGGTTTGTCAAGAGAAACAACCGGAGCTGTTCTTACGCTGCTTTTGCGCTGCTCTTGGCGTTGTAGGGACCGATGGTGAGCATCTGTCCCTACAAGTTCCGAAATGTCGGCAGGGTCATACCGTCCCTTTCCCACAGCCCCACTTTTTGAAATACCGTCCCATGCTGACAAGCTGCATCTTGAACTTGCCTGCGTCGCGCATGGGGGCGCGGTGCCACGCATGAATGGCGGAAAATTGCGGAGCCAGCCAGACGGTGCCCTTCCGCAGCACCTTCTGGGTCAGGTCGGCGTCCTCCACATACATGAAATACCCGGGGTCAAACCCGCCGATTTCCTTGAACACATCGGTGCGCACGGCCATAAAGCTGCCGGTGCAGAACTCGATGCGGCGGGGCACGGTCAGATCCTCATCCTGCATCGTGTAGTGGTCGTCGGCCTTCTTAAAGCAGCCGCCGAGCTTCGGGGCCAGCTGCCGCGCCAGCAGCAGCCAGGGCGTCGGCTTGCGGCGGGGCAGGTGCTGCAGCTTGCCGTCCGGGTAGCGCAGCTGGGGCGTTGCCATGGCGGCCCCGGGCCGGGCCAGCAGCCACACGGCCATGTCCTCCAGCACGTCACCGGTCAGCAGGATGTCCGGGTTCAGAATAAAGTGTACGTCGCTGGTCAGACGATCCAGCACATAGTTGTGGCCCTTGCCGAAGCCGATATTTTTTTCCAGCGGCAGCACGGTCACGCGGCTGTCGCCGAAATCCGTCTCTGCCAGCTGCCTGCCGCAGCCGTCGGGACTGCCGTTGTCCACGACATACAGGGCAAGATCCGGGGCAGGGGTATAGTGCAGGATGCTGCGCACCGCAGCGCAGACCTCGTCATAATCACAGTACGCCACAATGCAGGCGCTGATTTTGGGCATAGTAAGCTCCTTGAGACAAAATTCTACTATCGGGGAACCTGTAGGGGCAGATGCAGGCATCCGCCCCTGCAAATGGGTTATTACTTCTCCAACGCTTCCAGACGGCTCAGATCATACGGCGTGTCCTGATACACGTAGTAGTTCAGCCAGTTCGTGTACAGCAGATACCCGTGGGCGCGCCAGCGGAACAGCGGGTCGCGGCTCGGATCGTCGTCGGGGTAGTAGTTGCATGGGATGTTGATAGGCTTGCCGGCCTTCACATCGCGCTTATACTCCCTGTCCAGCGTATATTTGTCGTACTCGGGGTGGCCGATGACAAAGATCTGCCGCCCGGACTCAGTGGAAAGCAGCATCGGCCCGGCAATGTCGCTCTCGGCCAGAATGCGCAGGTCGCCGCAGGCGTCGATGGCGGCGCGGTCCAGCCCGGCCCAGCGGCTGTGCGGGGCGTAGAATACCTCGTCGAAGCCGCGCACCAGCGGGTTGGAGGGTCGTGTCACGCGATGCTCAAACACGCCGAACATCTTCTTGTCCAGATGCACCTTGGGGATGCCGAAGTGGTAGTACAGCCCCGCCAGCGCACCCCAGCACAGGTGGATGGTGGAGTAGACGTTCTCCTTGGTGTAATCCATGATGCGGCAGAGCTCGTCCCAGTAGTCAACGTCCTCGTAGTCCAGGTCCTCAATCGGCGCGCCGGTGATGATCATGCCGTCAAAGCGCTCGTTTTTGATCTCGTCAAACGTCTTGTAGAACGCCTTCATGTGCTCGGGCGCGGTGTGGGTCGTGCTGTGGGTCGCCGTCTGCAAAAAGGTGACCTGCACCTGCAAAGGGCTGTTTGCCAGCAGGCGGGCCAGCTGGGTCTCGGTCACGATTTTGGTCGGCATCAGGTTTAAAATCAGGATGCGCAGCGGGCGGATATGCTGGCTCATCGCGCGCTCCTGGTGCATGACAAATACATTTTCCTGCTGCAATTCCTCGTAAGCAGGCAGGTTTTTCGGGATGATAAGAGGCATAGGGAAGGACTCCTTATTCAGAATACCTTTATTATAAAGGTTTCCCCCGCAAAAAGCAACAAAAAAGCACTCCCGGTGCAAAACCGGGAGTGCGGCGGCGCTTACCGCTTATTCGTACTTGACGTTGTCGATCAGGCTCTGCATGACGTCGCTCTGCAGAACATTCATCTTGATGTAGTTCTCACCGTAGGCGGAGACATACTGGCTCGGGTCGGTGGTGCCGTAGTAGCGGCCAAAGTCAGCGTTCATGGTGGCGGTGTCGCACTTGAAGCCCGTTTTCTCGGCCACGGCCTGCATCAGCAGGGCCTGCTGGGTGATGGACTTGATGCTGTCGTTGGCATCTGCCAGATAGGCATCCACGCTGTCATAGCTGCTGCCCATCATGCCGGAGGAAAGCAGGGTGTTCATGTCGGTGCCGTATTTCTGGGCGTTGGTGTAAATGCGGTACAGCAGCACATCGCGGTAGTAGTCCAGCGCGGTCTGCGGCAGCTCGTCCGCGTAGCTGGCCTTGTCATGCAGGGCGGTGTAAACGTCACTGGCCTGGTTGTCATAGAGCATCGTGGACTTGACGAAGGCTTTCAGCTCATCGACGCTGTTCAGGCTCATGCTCTCGCCGAGATTTTCCTTGACCCAGTCGTCGGTCAGCTCGGGGGTGACGGACTCCTTGATGTAGTTCAGGGTCGTCTCAAAGACGGCTTCCTTGCCGTTCAGGTCCTCATTGCCGTAATCCTCGGGGAAGGTGACCGTGACGTCAAAGGTCTCGCCGGGGGTATGGCCGACGATCTGATCTTCAAAGTTGTCAATGTAGGTGCCGCTGCCCAAAGTCAGGTCGGCGCCGCTGCCCTTGGTGTCGCCGCCGTCGAAAGCAACGCCGTCGATGCGGCCTACATAGTCAATGTTGACCGTATCGCCGTCCGCGGCTGCGCGATCCTTGACCTCATTCGTGGTCGCAAAGCTGGACAGCACGTTGGAATCAATGTAATCATTGATGTCGTCGTCGCTGACCTGGCCCAGGTCGGCGCTGATCGTGATGTCCGCGTAGTCGTCGGGCAGGGTGACATAATCGGCGGCGGTTACGCCCTTGAGATAACCGTTCTCGTCAAACGCATCGGAAAAGCTGAAATCAGCCAGATAGGCGTACTCGGCGTCCGCGGTCTCAGCGCTGGCCTTCTCGGCGGTGTCAGCCGTCTCGGCGGTAGATTCAGCGGCCTCGGAGGAGGCGGTGTCAGCAGTATTGCCGCAGGCCGCAAGCACAGCGGTCATGCCGACAGCCATGCCAAGGGCTGCCACACGGCGGAAATTCTTCAGTTTCATGGAATTCTCCTGTCTTTTTCAAAATTGCATACTTTCTTATTATACACGCTTTTTTGGAAAAGTAAAATGAAATTGCTGTGAAAATGTGGTATAATGGCAAAAAACAAACAACAAGGAGACATACACCATGGAAAAATCCAAAATTGACCGCATCAACGCGCTGGCAAAAAAGGCCAAGGCCATCGGTCTGACCGAGCGCGAGACCGCCGAGCGCGACGCTTTGCGCAAGGAGTATCTGGCCGATATGCGCGCGGCCTTCAAACAGCAGCTCGACAGCACCTATGTCCAGACTGCGGACGGCGCAAAGATCCCTTATGCCGAGTACGTGAAGCTCTCTAAGCATTGATCTGCCCCTGCAACTGCGCCAACGGAAACATTTGAATCTTGTACAAAACAGCTATAGTATTCTCTTGACAAATATGGTATAATACAGAACGGCAGCGGATCCCGGAGATTCCGGAAAAGGCTGAAATGCCTATTTACTTACAAAAGAGGTAGAAACGTATGCTTACTTCCATTACCGGCATTAACTGGGGCGACGAGGGCAAGGGCCGCATGGTCGACCTGCTCAGCCAGGACTATGACATTGTTGCGCGCTATCAGGGCGGCGACAATGCAGGCCACACCGTCAAGACCGAGCGCGGCAAATTCGTCCTGAACCTGATTCCCTCCGGCATTCTGCGCCCCGACGTTGTCTGCGTTATGGGCGGCGGCATGGTCATCGACCCCGAGCACCTCGAGAAGGAAATCGCCTCCCTGACCGAGAAGGGTGTTGAGATCAGCCCCAAAAACCTGAAAATCTCTGACCGTGCGACCATCACCATGCCGTTCCATGTCGCACAGGACGGCCTTGAGGAGGAGCGCCTGTCCAAGACCGGCGCTCAGTTCGGCTCCACCAAGCGCGGCATCGCCTACAGCTACGGCGACAAGTACATGAAAAAGACCCTGCGCATGGGCGACCTCGTCCACATGGACGCCAGTGTCAGGAAGCGTCTGGAGACCATCGTCGAGTCCAAGAACCTGACCATGGAAAAGATCTACGGCCAGAAGCCCGTCAGCGTTGACGAGATGTGGGCCTGGTGCGAGAAATATTCCAAGATGTTTGCCCCCTACATCTGCGATGTGGGCGACTATCTGGACAAGGCTGACCGCGAGGGCAAGAAGATCATGTTCGAGGCCCAGCTGGGCGCTCTGCGTGACATCGACTTCGGCATCTATCCTTACACGTCTTCCTCCAACACCGTGTCCGCCTATGCACCCATCGGTGCGGGCATCCCGGGCCACAAGCTGAGCCTCTCCATCGGCATTATGAAGGCTTATTCCTCCTGCGTCGGTGAGGGCCCCTTCACCACGGAGCTGGCTATGACCGAGGCGGAAAAGGACGTGCTGCGTGAGCACGGCCATGAGTACGGCGCTGCCACGGGCCGTCCCCGCCGCGTCGGCCCGTTCGACGCTGTGGCAAGCCGCTACGGCGTGCAGTGCCAGGGCTGCGATGAACTGGCCCTGACCCTGCTGGACGTCCTCGACTACATGGAGGAAGTGCCCATCGTCACCGCCTACAAGCTGACCGACGGCAGCACGACCACCCGCTTCCCCATGGGCAAGACGCTGGACGACGCCCAGCCCGTTGTCGAGACCGTGCCCGGCTGGCACTGCGACATCACCGGCGTGCGCAGGTTTGAGGACCTGCCCCAGGCCGCTCAGGACTATGTAAAGCGTCTGGAGGAACTAGTCGGCTGCAAGATCAAGTACATCTCCGTCGGCCCCGAGCGCGATGCCTGCATCGTGCGGAAGTAATTTTTCTCCTTGGCCCCCTCCCAGAGGAGGCAAGAACTTATAACCAACCAAAAGGCAGACCCTTACAAGGTCTGTCTTTTTCTAAAAAAGGGGGCATTCCCACTGATTCAGCTCTTAATACGGACTTTCGTCAAAAATTATAAAAGCACTGCGGATCGCGCCGTTCGCACGGCCTACGGAAATCTGGCCTGCATCGTCAGCGTGGTGTGCAACCTACTGCTGGCGGGCGGCAAGATCGCCGTTGGTGTACTGACCGGCAGCGTTGCCATCACCGCCGACGGCATGAACAACCTGTCCGATGCCAGCTCCAATATCGTCAGCCTCGTCGGCTTCAAGCTCGGCGCGCGCCCGGCGGACTCGGAGCATCCCTACGGCCATGCCCGGTATGAGTATCTGGCCGGGCTGGCGGTCTCTGTCATGATCCTGGTCATCGGCGTGGAGCTTTTGAAGGAGAGCTTTGCCAAGGTTCTGCACCCGACGGAGGTCGCTTTCAGCTGGCTCATGGTTGCAGTACTGATTGCGTCCATCCTCGTCAAGCTCTGGATGAGCAGGCTGAACCGGCAGATCGGCACGGCCATCGACTCGGAAACGCTGCTGGCCACCGCTGCCGATGCCCGCAACGATGTCATCACGACGGCAGCGGTTCTGGCAGCCACGATTCTGACAAAGCTCACCGGCTTTGTCCGCATTGACGGACTGATGGGTATCGGTGTGGCGGCGTTCATTTTGTACAGCGGTGCAATGCTCGTCAAAGACACCATCAATCCGCTGCTGGGTGCGGCGCCTGACTCGGATCTGGTCGAGCATATCGAGAAAAAGGCCCTGAGCTACCCCGGCGTGCTGGGCGTGCACGATCTGATGATCCACGACTACGGCCCCGGCAGCCGCCTGGTCAGCTTCCATCTGGAAATGGACGCTAAGGACGACGTCATGCACAGCCACGATGTCATTGACCGCATTGAGCGGGACCTGCTTGTGGAGGACGGGCTGATCGCGACGATCCACTTTGACCCCGTCGTGACCGGTGACCCCCACGCGGACGAGCTGAAGGCGTTTTTGCAGCGTGAGGTCGAGGAGCTCGCGCCGCTGGCCAACATCCACGACCTGCGCATTGTGCCCGGCCCGACACATACGAACGTGATTTTTGACTGTGCCGTCCCTGCCGAGTACATGACCGACAAACAGCACCGGGGCGTCAAGCTCGTCAATGCCCTGCGCAATGCCGTACAGGCTAAGTGGCCCGACCATTTCTGTGTCATAAAGCTGGAACCGGACTATGCGCCGGTACACCACGAATAAAAGAAGCAACTCGGTAGGGGCAGGGCATGCCCTGCCCTCAACGTAAAATCCATAGCGGTGTGGCGGCAAGGCTGCGGGCCGGACATGTCCGGCCCCTGCCGGGCACCATTACGGAAAGTAAAACTATATAAAGGAGAGGTATCCCCATGGACTACAACAAAGCTGCTCTGGAACTCCACAGCAGGTTCCCCGGCAAGATCGCCGTGCAGAGCCTTTGCGAATGCAAGGACCGCGACGCGCTGTCCACCGCCTATACCCCCGGTGTGGCCGAGCCGTGCCGCAAAATCAAGGCAAACCCCGATGACGTCTACACCTACACGATGAAGGGCCGTACCGTCGCCGTCGTCACGAACGGCACTGCCGTGCTGGGTCTGGGCAACATCGGCCCCGAGGCCGGTCTGCCGGTCATGGAGGGCAAGTGCGTCCTGTTCAAGGAGTTCGGCGGCGTCGATGCGTTCCCCATCTGCCTGAACGCCAAGACGAAGGAGGAGGTCATCGCTGCGGTCAAGGCCATTGCCCCGACCTTCGGCGGTATCAACCTGGAGGACATCCGCAGCCCCGAGTGCTTTGAAATCGAAGCCGAACTCGAGCGTGACCTCGACATCCCCGTGTTCCACGACGACCAGCACGGCACAGCCATCATCGTGCTGGCGGGTGTGCTCAACGCCCTGAAGGTTGTCGGCAAGCGCATTGAGGACGTCAAGATCGTCCAGAACGGCCCCGGCGCGGCGGGCACGGCCATCATCCACATGCTGCAGGTCGCGGGCGCTAAGAACATCGTTGCCGTTGATGAGCACGGCATCCTCTACCCGAACCGCCCCGCGGGCCTTGAAGGCCACAAGGGCAGACTGGCCGAGGAGACGAACCCCGACAAGCTGACCGGCGGTCTGGCCGAGGCCATACGGGACGCGGACATCTTTATTGGTACGTCGATTGCGGGCGCATTGACCCCCGAACTGGCCGCCACGATGGCGAAGGACGCGATTGTGTTCGCCATGGCGAATCCCACGCCCGAGATCATGCCCGACCTCGCTAAGCAGGCGGGCGTCCGCGTCATCGGCACGGGCCGCAGCGACTTCCCGAACCAGGTCAACAATGTGCTGGCGTTCCCCGGCATCTTCAAGGGTGCGCTGTCCGTCCGTACGCGGGACATCAACCCCGCCATGAAGATGGCCGCTGCCCAGGCTATCGCGGGCCTCATCCCCGACGACGAGCTGAACGAGGAAAACATCCTGCCCAAGGCATTTGACCCCCGCGTGGCCGATGCCGTCGCCGCTGCCGTCGCACAGGCCGCGAGAGAAAGCGGCGTGGCGCGTGTATGAGCATCCGTGAAATTCCTGCCGCCGCCATCACCGACGCAGTGGAGGCTCTCTGCATCGAGGCCAACACCCGGCTGCCCGCCGACGTAAAGGCTGCACTGGATGCCGCCGAGGCCGCCGAGCCGTGGCCGCTGGCAAAAGAGACACTAGGCTTATTGCAGCAGAATCTCTGCGTTGCGAAAGAGAAAGACCTGCCCATCTGCCAGGACACCGGCATGGCCTGCGTCTTTATCGAGTTGGGCCAGGACGCCCACATTGACGGCGACCTGACCGATGCCGTCAACGAGGGCGTGCGCCGCGGCTACGAGAAAGCATTCTTACGCAAATCCATCACCGCCGACCCGCTGCAGCGCGTCAACACGGGGGACAACACCCCGGCGTTCCTGACCGTGCATCTTGTGCCGGGCAGCGGCTGCAAAATCACCGTCGCCCCCAAGGGCGCAGGCAGTGAGAACATGAGCCGCCTTGCCATGCTCAAGCCGGCCGACGGCGTCGAGGGCGTGAAAAAATTCGTGCTTGACACGGTGGAGCAGGCCGGAGCCAACCCCTGCCCGCCCATTGTGCTGGGTATCGGCATCGGCGGCAGCTTCGACCACTGCGCAGCGCTGGCCAAAAAGGCACTGCTGCGCCCGCTGGACGAGCCCAACGCCGACCCGTATTATGCAGCGCTGGAAAAGGAACTGCTGGATGCCATCAACGCCACAGGCTTTGGCCCGCAGGGCTTTGGCGGTGCAACCACCTGCCTGGGCGTCTGCATTGAACAGCTGCCCACCCATGTGGCCTGCCTGCCCGTGGCCGTCAACATCAGCTGCCACGTCACCCGCCGCGCCAGCCGCACGCTGTAAGGAGGCGCAACGATGCAATATGTACTGAAAACGCCCCTCTCCAAGCAGGACCTTGCACCGCTGAAAGCAGGGGACACCGTGCTGCTGTCGGGCGTGGTCTACACCGCCCGTGACGCCGCCCACGCCCGCATGATGGAGCTGCTGGACAAGGGCGAGCCGCTGCCGTTCCCCATTGAGGGCGCGGCCATCTACTACGTCGGCCCCACGCCGGAGCGCCCGGGCTGTGCCATCGGCGCGGCAGGCCCCACGACCTCGGGCCGTATGGACGCCTACACGCCGCGGCTGCTGGATCTGGGACTGGCCTGCATGATCGGCAAGGGCAAGCGCACCGATGCCGTCAAGCAGTCCGTCGTCAAAAACGGCGCGGTCTATCTGGCCGCCATCGGCGGGGCCGGTGCCCTGATGGCCGGCAGTGTGCAGAGCTGTGAGATCATTGCGTGGCCGGACCTCGGCTGTGAGGCGGTGCGTAAGTTGGTGGTTAAAGACTTCCCGCTGACGGTTCTGCTGGACACCCACGGCGGCGACCTGTACCGGAGCGGCCCCGCTGCTTACCTCGCCAGCCGGGAGCATAACGCATGAGCCGCAAACGGATGGCAAAGCGCCTGGCCCTCTGCGCGCTGGCGCTGGCCGTCTGCGTC
>OHZC01000511.1_pt1 | contig 12096 bp, 10 predicted proteins | sample 1580361 | NCBI WGS metagenome assembly OHZC01 (sample SAMEA3882532, study PRJEB24775) | human gut metagenome | biome: human-associated habitat; feature: intestine environment; material: feces | place: Netherlands | collected 2009/2010
TGAAAGATTCGTACGTATTTATAGATTTTACCTGTGATGAAAAGCAGAACTATTTATAGTATAATAATTATAATTGTTGTGCAATTACCTCATCAATGACATATATATAGTATGATAGCCAGAGGGTCAGCATACGGAGCAGGAAACGGAATCCAGCAGAAATACAGCTTATTCGCCAGAGATCCGCCTGTTGCCGCCTCTGGCACCAATTATACCATACCTGATGGGATTTATATATTTTTCAGATTTTCTTTGACCTTTGTCCTTAAATTGTGTACAATGTTCATTGTGTCTTTTGCAGAAAACAGGAGGTCCTTCTTATGATTATCCATGATGAAGCCCATTGTCGATTTCTACAGGAAGACCCGAAAGGAACCGCCTATATGGAGTATACCTGCGCGGGAAATATTCTCACCGTCACCCATACAAAAGTCCCCGATGCCCTCGCCGGACGCGGCATCGCCGGAAAGCTGGCTTCTGCCTTCTATGACTGGGCCAGCCGCCATCACTACATCATCCACTCCGAATGCTCTTACATGAGCCATTGGATGGAAAAAAGAAGGAAGCAGCAAGAGTGACCGGTGACTCAACGCTGCCTTGGGGTATCCCCCTGTCTTTTATGGGCGATGGATCCGCTCGCCCGTATAGGACACTCTGAACCTCATTCAAAGCAAATCATAGGGCCGGCAGCCCCAAGGGAGCTGCGCCCGAAACCATTTTACTAGAGGAACCACCATGTATAGTTCGTCTCTCTTTCAAAACCCGATCTCTTTCCGGGAAACGCAAAACATGCTCGAAACCATCACTCTACATTTTGCAGACCTGCTGCGTCTGAAATCCGCTGCGCTTTACGACCACTCTGTCCGCGTCTCGAACTATGCAGCTGCGACAGCCGTGTATATGAAGCTGCCTTCGAATGAGATCACGCTCATCCGCTATGCGGGGCTTCTGCATGACATCGGCCTTCTCTCCCTGCCGAATCAGATCCTGTCCAAGGCGCCCTACCTTTCTCGAAGAGAGCTCTCACTGTATAAAAAACATCCGGAGCTTGGCGCAAATATGCTCGAGTCCATCCCGGGTTGTCAGGATCTTCTTCCCTACATCCGCTGCCATCACGAGCACTGGGACGGGACCGGTTTTCCGAAGCACCTCAAGAACGTGAACATTCCTCTCGGCGCGCGAATCATTGCCGTCGCAGACTACTACGATACCGCCATCTACTCCTCACCGGACTTCTCAGAGAAGACAAAGGCTGAAGTCACCCGTGAAATCTTCAGCGGCTCCTCTATCCTTTTCGATCCTGAGGTCATTGCCGCCTTCATCAAAGTCCTCTTCCACAAGACGGATCTGAAATGAAAGCACGGAGGGATCGAGGCTCGGGGATCCGAACTTCATCGCCGATCGTTCTCGCCATTTCCCTGTCATGATAGTTCCGTGATCCCTGCAAAATCTTTTTCCTTCGGGGCAAAGCATTCGAGGGACTGACCCTGACCAATGAAAAAAGCTATGATGAAACCTTCGTTTCACCATAGCTTTTTTGCTGCAGCCTCGCCGGCTGTTATTTTTTTGACTCATCAGCCGCTTTTTCGAAGAACCATTTCTTTGAAATCTTGTCATAGGTCCCGTCTTCCATGACCTTTTTCAGTGCCGCATTGACCTCCTGCTGCATGGCCTTGTCATCCTTCGCCATAATGATGACGAACTGCTCTCCGGTCGGGATGGTGCCGGCCGTGGTCAGCTTGCCCCTGCCTTCGTGTTCCAGATAGTACTTCGCTCCCGGTTCATCCACGATAGCTGCATCCGCTTCACCGTCTTCTACCACCTTGAAGACATCCTTATAGTAGTCCGGCAGCACCGTGCGCGCCGGGGAAAGCTCCTTCACCTTCACTTCATTCGTAGAACCACGTTCGGCGGCTACGATCTTCCCTTTGAGATCATTCGGCCCATGGATCCCTTCCGTGCCGGGGCGGACTACGATGACGTAGCTTCCTAAGCTGTAGTATGGATCACTGAAAGACACGTGCTTCTTACGTTCTTCCGTTGCACCGATGGCAGAGATCCCCAGCTGGATCTTCTTGTCACCGACGAAGTGGAAAATCTGTTCAAAAGGCAGGTTATTGAACTCTGCCTCCGCATCCATTTTCTGTGCGACTGCCTTCATGAGGTCCACATCGAAGCCGATGATGCGACCGTTTTCATCTTTATATTCGAAGGGGGCATAGGAGGCCTCCACAGCGACACTGATCTTTTTCTTCGGCGTCGCTGTACTGCTCCCTCTTTCCCCACCGCATCCGGTGGAAAAGAAAATAGCACTGGCTGCCAGAACGAAAGCGACTGATTTTCTCCCGAGATCAAATGTTTTTAAATCTTTGCAGAATCGTATACAAAAAGTATACTGAAATTTGACCATTTTTACACTTTAAAAGTTCAAGTATTTCCAATAAAATCTGGCATCATGTACTGTTTTTCTAAAAACTTTAAATTTTAAACTTTAGGAAACCGTCCTTCCAGTCAACGATGGCACGCACGCAAAAAGGAGCGGGACAATGCCCGCTCCTTCTATCCTGTCACGCTTATTTCTTTTCCTGCTTGCCGAACCATTTTTCGAAGATCTTATCATAGGTCCCGTTTGCTTTGATCTCCTTCAGCGCCTTATTCACCGCCGCCTGCAGTTCTTTATTTTCTTTCTTCACTGCGAAGACCATGCCGTTGGCGCCCTTGGAGGTGCCGACGATCTTCAGGTCCTTGTCGCCGCCCTGCTTCAGGTAGTACATGCCGACAGGCTGGTCGATGGCAACCGCATCGAGCGTCTTAGCCTGCAGTTCCATGAATGCCTGAGAATTCGAGTCGAGCTGCTTTACCTGTGCGGCTTTGGCTTCCTGCGCGAGCTTCACCTGCTGCGTGCCGACCTGCGCGCCGACATTCTTACCTTCCAGATCTGCCCAGTCCTTGATATCATCATTGTCTTTTCTGACAATGATGATGTAGCCATTCTGTGTGAAATAGGGATCGGAGAAAGCGACCTGCTTTTCGCGTTCCGGTGTCGCATCGAGACCGGCTGCAATGAGATCGATCTGTCCGGACTGGACAGCCGGGATCAGCGCATCGAAGCCCATGGACTTGAATTCCATCTGGCTGCCCATCTGTTTGATGACCGCATCCGCAAGATCCAGGTCGAAGCCTACATATTTATCATCCTTGGTAAATTCAAATGGCGGGAACGTGGTTTCCGAGCCGACGCGGATGACTTTCGGGATGCCGGAGCCGGACTTCGCTGCACTCTCGCCGGATTTTGCATCGCCGCCGCAGCCGGAAGCAAGGACCACCGCTGCCATAGCGCCCATCGCCAGAAGAATTTTCATTTTTTTATTCATCATTCTGATCATCTCCATATGCTATACATATATAAAAGAGCAGTAAACCAACTGTTTGTATCTTATCAATTCTTCGGACATATGTCAAATTATTCTAGCTTTTCGAATAAATATTCACATCAAACAGATTCCAGCTTCTTCATGCGGGGAAGAGGAAACTGTGATCGCTTCCCAAGGAGGGGCAAAATAAGCGAGTCCCTGCTCTTCTTTTCATGCCTGCTCTTTGTATTGACCCACCCCTTTATCCATGCTATAGTTTAGAATATATATGATTCTACGAATACCCACAATTTATTTAAAAATCGGAAACAATGTCTGATATAGTGATGATAGGAATCAGGGGCTAGGCTTTAGAAATAGGGACAGCCGATAGCGAGTGACCCGGCGGCTGACTCCGTGAGTGACGCCTGCCATCATCCGATCCCGCCCCCTGTTATACTTTTTTTCAAAAGGACCTATCTATGGAATTCATCATATCTTTTCTCTCTGAATGGGGCTATCTTGCGCTCTTTATCTGTATGGCGCTCGAAAACATGAATATCCCCATCCCCAGTGAGATCATTCTGGGCTTTGCGGGTTTCCTCGTCTCGCAGGGTGTCTTCTCCTTCTGGCCGACGATCTTGATCGGCACACTGGCTGGGCTGATCGGCTCGCTGGCCTCCTACTACATGGGCTACAAGGGCGGGCGCGACATGATCCTTCGCCACACGCAGAAAGGCGGTATGGGCGCGAAAAAAATGATCGCCGCCAAGAACTGGTTTGAAACCTACGGCGGCATTGCGGTCTTTACCGGCCGTCTGCTTCCGGGGATCCGTACCTTCATTTCCCTGCCTGCGGGCATCGCACAATTTCCCCTCCCGGAATTCACGATCCTGACCATCATCGGCACTATCCCCTGGACCATATTTCTGGTCTACATGGGTGCCATGCTGGGAGAAAACTGGCATTCTCTCCTCTCTTACAAGCTGGAGATCGCTCTTGTCTGCATCGTCATCTGCGCTATCATCGCAGCGGCTTTCCATTTCTATCAGAAACATAAGAATAATAAACATGAAGCTCAATAAAAACTGCATCTTACTTTTCCTTTTCTGTCTCGCCCTCTACGGCACTTTTTCCGGTCTCATTCCTCTGCTCGACCCAGATGAGCCAGTCTACGGCGAGACAGCGAAGGAAATGCTCTCTACAGGCGACTGGCTGTCTCCCCGCATCTATGGCGAATTCTGGTACGACAAGCCGCCGCTTTTCTATTGGTTGGAATCGATCTCCTTCACTCTCTTCGGAGTCTCGACCGCGAGTGCCCGTCTCCCTTCGATCCTGATGGGTGCGCTGCTCTCGCCCTACCTCTACCTGTCTATGCGAAAGCTAGTAGGTGAGAAGGCTGCGCTCTACGGTGCCTTCATCTCTGCCTCCTCTCTGGAGATCATCGTCCTTGCCAGAAGCTCGGTGACAGATGCGACGCTGACCTTCACGCTCACCGTCGCCCTCATTTCATTTCTTCGAAAGGAATATATCCCCGCCTATATCTTCTGCGGTCTCTCGCTCCTTGCGAAGGGCCCGATCGGCTTCGGATTTCCAGCACTCATCGTGGGGCTTTGGATGATCTTCTCGAGATCCTTCACTTTCAAAAATATCATGGCACTGGGCTGGACCTGGGGGATCCCTCTCGCCTGTCTCGTGGGGCTCCCCTGGTACCTGGCGATGGGCATGATCCATGGAGATGCCTTCATCGATACCTTCCTCGGATATCACAATGTGACGCGCTTCATCAGCCCGGAGCATGCCGGGCAGAACCACTACTGGCTCTACCTCGTCGTCCTGATCGCCGGTTTCTATCCATGGACCGGCACACTGCCCGGTATCCTTCGGCGTTTACGGAAATGGAGATCAGACCCTGTCCTCTTCTACCTCATCGTTTGGGCGCTCTTCATTTTCCTTTTCTTTACGCTCTCCTCGACGCAGCTCTTCTCCTACATCCTTCCGATGTTTCCTCCGCTCTCGCTTCTGGCCGGGAAATATCTCACGGAGATCCGAGAAGCGGGGCATGTTTCCAAGTCCCTCATAGGCTTCCATCTCTTTTTTGCCCTGACGACAGCTATCGCCATCAGCCTCGCGCCGCTTACACCCGCAGGCGGTACCGTAGTGAAATACGGCATTTCCCTCTTCATGATCCTCTCTGCTCTCTTTTCTGTCCACATGCTGTCAAAGGGGCGTATGCGCGGCTTCCTCTGCTCGCAGGCCTGCCTCATCCTTCTCTTCGTGACATCCGTCTGGGGCCTCTTTGCTGTTCCCGTTTCCAGTCTCTTCACCTCGAAGGCCATTGCAGAGACGCTCTTGGAAACAGAAAAGGCGCCTGAACTTCCGGTCTATATCGATACCTTCTACCGGCCATCCGTCGCCTTCTACACGGATATTTACGGAAAAGCCCTTCCGGAATTTGACGAACGAAAACGCCGGGAAACGGCAAAAAATGAAGCCGATGGCGTCCTTCTTCCCGGCAAAGACAATGCCCTCACCCTTCCGGATCATGCCTACATTCTCGTACAGAAAAAGATCTATGATCATTGGCCGGAAAAGCTGAAAGCAGAAGCTCGGCTGCTGTGGGAAAAGGATACAGCGGTATTTCTGGTAAGACATGCAGAGCCATGAGGAGCTGCGGTTTCCATCATCGTCCGATCTGATAGGCATGCATGACATGAGGACCATCACTCTCTATGTTTTGGCGCTTTCTGATGGGTACGCCGCTTTACCATGTCAAAGTTCTAGTTACAGGAGGTTTCCTTGAGTACAAAACGTCAAAAGCGTGAGAGAAAACAGGCGCAGCTTGCCAAAGAGAACGAACGCAGCACCCTGATCTCTTTTATCAGCTTCTTCATCATCGCCTTTCTCTTCTTCCTCTGGGGCAGCTGGCTGCTTCCGATCACCGATCCGGTCGAGTCGAACTACGCACTGACCGCCCGTGAAATGGTGGAGTCCGGCGACTGGATGTCCCCGCAGATCTATGGCGTCTACTGGTATGACAAGCCCATCATGGTCTACTGGCTCCTCTCACTCGCCTACAGCGCACTTGGCTTCACCGACCTCGCCGCTCGCCTGCCGGCAGTGCTTACAGGTGCCCTCTCCGTGACACTTCTCATCTGGTATCTCCGGCGCATCCTGAAAGACAATGTCGTCTCCATCTGGGCCGGCGTCATGCTCGCGACCTCACTGGAGTGCTGGGTGATCTCCCACGCCATCATCACCGACAGCATCCTTCTCCTCTTCACCATCCCGACCATGTTTTCCGCCTACATCGGCATCACAGAAAACAGCAAAAAGCATCTGGTGATCGCCTACGCTGCCGCGGGGCTTGCCTGCCTCACGAAAGGCCCCATCGGCCTCGTCCTTCCCGGCCTTCTCCTTGTCATCTGGTGCCTTTCGATGAAAGAGCCGAAGACCATCCTCCGCCTTTTCCCCTGGCAGGGGCTTCTCGCCTTCTTTGCCATCGTCCTTCCCTGGTACGGCGGCATGTATGCGATCCACGGCAGTGATTTCATCAATGAATTTCTGGGACTGCACAACGTCCTCCGTGCCACCTCTTCCGAGCATCCCGAGGACAACCACTGGTACTACTACCTCATCCTCCTTCCCGCCTCGCTCCTCCCATGGGCTTTTGTTTCCTTTTATGAGATGAAAATGCGCTGGAAAGAGAAGGGCGCCTTCTACCTCTTCCTTATGGTCTGGTGCTGGGGCACCATCCTCTTCTACACCCTGATGGCCACGAAGTATGTCACCTATTCCTACATCGCCGTCGTTCCCGCCATCACCTTTGCCGCCTTCGGCGCGCTCCGCATCCGCATGGGCGAAAAGCTCCCCTCCATTCTGGGCGGTCTCGGCCTCCTGATCCTTATGGCGGCGCTCCTTGTCGGCACCTTCCGTCTAAAAGGAGGAAACTGGCTTGTCTTTTACGCTGTCCTTGCTTATGGCCTCTTCGCATACCTCATCCGCTGGAAAGCGAACCAATACAAACGCCTCACCATCATCTCTGCAGTCACAGCGTCCGCCTTCCTCTGCTGTATCTCCGAAGGCCTTCCCCACTTCATGATGACCCGATCCGCCTTTGAGATCGATAGTGCCATTCAGGAAGAGAAAGGAACGCACTATTTCTTCCTCACCTATCCCGCCAGCTACAGCTACTACACAGGCGACATCGCAACACGCCTCCTGCCTGATGAACCGCTGCTGGACCAGGAAAAGCGCGATGCCCGCTGGGATAAGAAATCTCCCATCCCCACCGTAAACGAAGAGCAATTCATAGAAGCTGCCAAGGCCTCTGATAGGCCCAGCTACCTCTATGTAGCAAACGGGAAAGCCAAATTCTTCGACGCATGGTCGCTCGCTCCCCGTTTTGAAAAAGTAGAAAGCACCAAGGCCGGAACGATCTATTGGTTTGTGGGGACTAGTGACTAATGACTGGTGACTAGCGATCCAGAGACTAAGAGATATCAGACTCTCTCGTATCGGCCTTTCGAGCGCAAGCAAGAAATCTTTGTCATTTACGCTCAAAAGGCCGATGCCAGAAAACCACCAATGGGAAACCTGCTATCCAAGGAACCTTCGGGCATCGCCCCGTTTCGTCATCCTGAGCGGCGAGAAACGTCGTATGTGAGATAACGAATGCCAGAACAGCTGCGACCTCTTCATCGATCTCGGCGAAGCCGCCACCTTCATTCCTAATTCCTAATTCCTAATTTGAAAGGCTCATCATGAACGACAATCTCACCCATTTCCTCACTTCTCTCTCCGCCTACAAGGGCGAGAACGTCTTCAATCCATGGCGTGATACAGACGCAGACTACGAAGTCAGCCGCGCCGTCTCCATCCGCCAAGAGCAGCTTACGGACTACCTCGCCCTGCGCATCGGACGGGCAAAGATCCTTCTTATCGCCGAAGCCTGCGGCTATCAGGGCGGACACTTCTCCGGCATCGCCATGACCTGCGAGCGTATGCTCTTGAACCGGCATCCCAAAGTCACGAGCCAGATGATCCTCTCCCGCGAAGGCACACGCACCAGTCGGATGGACAGCCCCTTCCTCACGAAGGCTGCTCAGAAAGAGAAAGGCTTCAATGAGCCCACCGACTCCGTCGTCTGGAGCGCATGCCTCGAAGCCGGCCTTGCCCCCGATGAATTTCTCTTGTGGAACATCTTTCCTTTCCATCCTTATAAAAAAGGCGCTCTCCTCACGAACCGCACACCGACGGATGAAGAACTCGCCATCGGCCTCACATATACGAAAGAGCTCCTCGCCTTAACCGGCCCCCTTCCGCTCTTTGCCATCGGCAGGAAGAGCGAGGTGACACTCACCGAAGCAGGCTTCTCCGTCACCGGCCTGCGCCATCCCGCAAACGGCGGTGCGGGCATCTTCCGTGCCCAGCTGAAGGAAGCACTGAGAAAGTGAGCTTTTGCACGAAACCCGCTCTGCTTTGCAGAGCGGGTTTTTGATTGGGGCGATCTTGTGACTAGTGACTAGTGACTGGAAACCGGGGACTCTCTCGTATCGTCATTTCGAGCACCAGCGAGAAATCTTTGTCATTCGCGGCATCGCCCCATATATATTCGCGGCGAAGCCGCCACCTTAACCCGTTGAACCCATTGAACTTGTGAATCCCCTTCACCTTGTCCCCCGCCCTATCGCATGCTATAATACGTATCTACGCACCTATGCCAATACATTATCAAAGGATGGTTCATCTATGACTTTACGTGAATGGTTGCCGCTCGTCGGCATCACACTCTCTGCCTTTATTTTCAATACCTCTGAATTCATGCCTATCGGCCTTCTGACGGACATCGCAATGGACTTTGGCATCAGCGAAGCCCGCGCAGGCCTGCTGATCTCCATCTATGCCTGGGTCGTCATGGCGATGTCGCTCCCGCTCATGATCCTCTGCTCACGCATCCCGCTGCGCCCGCTGCTTCTCGGCGTGATCGCACTCTTTGCCGTATCGCAGGTACTCTCTTCGATCTCTACGGGCTACTACACCCTCCTCGCCTCCCGTATCGGCGTCGCTTTTGCCCACTCTGTCTTCTGGTCCATTGCGACCCCCATCGCGACACGCATCGTCCCCGCCTCCCACCAGTCCACCGCCATGGGCATGGTCGTCACCGGGACATCCATCGCCATGATCTTCGGACTTCCCATGGGCCGCTTCATCGGTCTCGCCGCCGGATGGCGCATGACCTTCGCCTGCGTCGCCGTCATTTCCTTCGTAACATTCGACTACCTCTTCTTCCTACTCCCGAAGGTTTCCGGCAATGCACCTTTCGCCGCGAAAGATGTGCCGAAGCTTTTCCGGAATAAAGTCCTTGCCGGTATCTTCCTCCTCTCCTTCCTCGTCTCCTCCGGTTACTACACCTGCTACAGCTACATCGAACCCTTCATGCTGCAGATCTCCCACTTCCCGGCAGACTGGATCACCATGCTTCTCACCGTCTTCGGCTTTGCCGGACTTCTGGGCAGCCTCCTTTTCTCCAAGCTCTATAACGCCCACCGCTATTCCCTCCTGGCCTCGACGATCTGCCTCCTCGTCATCGCACTTTCCCTCTTCTATCCGCTTGCAGGAGATCTCTACGCCATCTGCGCCCTCTGCGTCCTATGGGGCATGGCGGCGACAGCCTTCAATGTCGGACTGCAGGCAGAAACCATCCAGGTCACCACCAGCGCTGAAGCCCCTGTCGCCATGTCCATCTTCTCGGGCATCTTCAATCTGGGCATCGGCTCCGGCACCTGGCTGGGCGGCCTCCTCTGCACGTATATCTCGATCACATGCATCGGCTTCGCCGGTGCGGCCTTCGCCTTCCTTGCCTTCCTGTACTGCGTACTGAAGTTGATCCCTGATATGAAGAAGGAAGGGTAAAAGCAGCTGTACTGGATCCTTCAGGATACTTCACGCCACGGCGTGAAGTATCCTTTTTTCTATGCACTATGCGGGGAAGTGCCGAAGGCAATATGTGCAAGCGAACTGGATTTTTAGGAGCGAAGCGACGCTAAAATCCAGTGAGACGCCATTTCGAGCGCAGCGAGATGGGGCATGCCAGCGGCCATCGAACAATGTTGGATATACCGTAGTGCTGCCCCCTCAGCCCTCCGGGCAGCTCCCCCGATGGGGAGCCAAGAATGTTCTGTCGCTTAACTTAATAGCATTGCCCCGTTGGGGGATCATACAAGAGGGAGCTCGACTGGCGGTCTGCTGCACCATGAACATGGCAAGCGGACAAGCCTTACTATGAGGAGAGTGTAGTACCTGATCCATGGTCACTGTTCACCTGATTTTTTCTGCCATCGGCAGAGAAAGGAGAGTATCATGACACTTCATATCTATTATTGCCCATCTTGCGATTCTTTCGTATTCAAAACCGGCGAAGCCATGGCTGTTTCTTGCTGTGGTGAAACATTGCAGCCCTTGGCAGCAGGTACCAGCGATGGAGCCAGGGAAAAACATGTACCGGTGGTGACTCATGAGGGGGATCTCCTTCACGTACAAGTGGGGGAAGTGCTGCATCCTATGTTGGAAAACCATTACATCCAGTGGATCGCTTTGGTGACCGAAGAGGGATTCCAAGTGCGTTATCTGAAACCGGGAGAAGAACCGAAAGCCGTCTTTGCTGATGTGCCGCATGGCGTGGTGTATGAATATTGCAATCTGCATGGCCTTTGGAAATGTGAATTTTAAGGAAACACTGATTACATCGTTGTCCGACTTGGCTCTTGTATTTTCATGCAAGGCGAGGAATAAGCCGCCGCGAATAGCGAGCTATGTAAGGCGGGTTATGACGAAGCATGGCATGAAAATACATGCCAAATCGGACTCTGCGATTGCATCAGCGTTTCCTTCAGATTCGTGATTCGTGACTGGTGACTCATCACTGGGAGGTTCTCTCAGTGATGAGTCACCAGTTTTTTGTTGCTCAGGTTACGCAAGATTCTCGGAGCCTTCATCGGAAATATACCCATTCCCCATATAGCGTTTTAAAATGTAGTGATCAATTGGTTTAGGCATTGACGAAATTCGGGGGGGTAGTACTCTTTAAATAAGAATTTAAGTAGTGCTATTCACCGGCGGAGAAAATGGAAAGTGAGAAAAGAGATAATTTCTCAAATCATGAAAAGAAAATTTTTCCGGAGTGGATAGTGTGTAGGAGGGGAGGCATGCGTATGGTATGAAATGTCAATGGTGCAAGAAAGAGTTTACTCCGACAAAAAGCTGGCAGAAATATTGCTCGCCAACCTGCCGTGTAGCTGCCAAAGGGTAAATGCTTAGGGATTCGCTCAATCTTTACGAACCTATCCTACTCCCTGAATTCATTGAAAGAGAGGGTATATCATGAATCATATTTACAAAGTCATTTGGAATCATGCGAAACATTGCTATACCGTAGTTTCTGAAATTGCCAAAAGTCATAGTACAAGTTCTGTTACTAAGAAAAAAGTATCTATAGCCGCTATCCTGGCAGCAGGAATGTTGAGCGGATTTTCGCCTATGGTATCGGGTGCTGCCGATACAACAGCCGTTGTTTATAACGAAGATAAAACTTCACTGAAATCGACCAAGTCTAATGGCGTGGGAAAAAATGCGATTGCTTTAGGCAACGGGGCATCTGCTGTTGATAATTCTATTGCCATTGGCAATGGGGCTAGTGTGGTAGAAGGAGGAAGTCATGACAAAGGTGGGGTGGCACTAGGAA
>OHZC01000519.1_pt1 | contig 11886 bp, 8 predicted proteins | sample 1580361 | NCBI WGS metagenome assembly OHZC01 (sample SAMEA3882532, study PRJEB24775) | human gut metagenome | biome: human-associated habitat; feature: intestine environment; material: feces | place: Netherlands | collected 2009/2010
TGGCAGCGCCACCAATACGCTGCTCGCACCCATCCTGATTAGCTGCGAAGTCTTCGGTTTCGGTAATCTGCCGGCATTCTTCATCGTCTGCGTCGCGGCTTACCTGTTCAACATGGATAAGTCGATCTATGCCCTGCAGAAGCGGGCGTAGAAAGATGTCCAAGCAAGTGGTCTCAACCGGAAACGGCATCCCACTCTAAGGCTGTATTCCGGGACACGGTTTCCGTTTGGGACGCCATTCGGAAAGCGCGTCCCGTTCTTTCACGGCGTTTTGGCTATGCAAAATGCCCTGGCGTTACTCCTCGTACGCGCCCTCGAGCCGCAGCAGCCACTCCTTGCGATCGAGCCCGCCGGCATATCCGTTGAGTGATCCGTCGGCGGCAACCACGCGATGGCACGGCACAATGATCGAAATGGGATTACGTGCGACCGCAGCCCCCACCGCACGAGGAGACACAACGGGATCCTCGTTTCCCGGTACACGATGGCGGGCGGCGACACGAGCCGCAATTTCGCCATAAGTGGCGACCTCGCCACGCGGGATAGAAAGCAGCTCAAACCAAACCTCGCGCTGAAACGCCGTACCAATCATATGCAACGGCGGCGTAAACCGAGGTTCCTGCCCTGCAAAATAAGCATTCAGCCAAGCCCAGGAACGCTCAAGCACCGAAGAAGCCGCACCATTTGCCGGACTCACCGACGACATGCCACCAATACCGGAAACCGCGTCGGCGCCTTCAACATGTTCGGAGTCTTCCCGTAGAAGCGTGGAGCCAAAATGCTCCTGTCCCTCAAACCAAAGACCCGTCAGACCGCGGCCATCAGCGGCAAGCAAGATTTCGCCCAAAGGCGAAGCAAACGTCGTCGTGACCACCAGCGGCTCCTTTCAAAACTCCGCAACATAATACCGCGAATTGTGCAGACAACCCCAATCGACCCCAAAGTCACCCAAGGCAACAGGCGCAACGCGCCGCCGCTGCCGGCCGCGCCCCACAGTCCCCCAAGGCGGCAGGCGCAAAGCGCCGAGGCCGCCGCCGGGACCAGGGCCCGCAACGGCCACGTGCCCTCACATCAGTCCAGCGGCCCCAACCAACAACGGCCCCATCGCAGACCGCTCGCAACAGCGTCACCGCAGGCGGGGGCCGGGCTTAGTTTTCAGAACACTCCGCAGACCAGTGTGGCGCCTTGTCCGCGGCTCCGAAGGAGCAGGACAAGGCGCCACACATGGTCGAGGACGTTCTGAAAACTAAGCCCGGCCCCGCCGGACAGGCCACACTACTCGCAGAGCAGCTTAGCGATCTGGACGGCGTTGGTCGCCGCGCCCTTACGGATTTGGTCGCCGCAGCACCAGAAGGTGATGCCACGCGCGGCCTCGGGGTTCGAGATGTCGCGGCGCACGCGACCGACCCAAATCAAATCCTGGTCGGACGTATCCATCGGCATGGGGAAGCGATCGTGCGCATCATCGGCGCTCATGTCGTCAACCAGCTTCACGCCCGGAGCGGCAGCCAGCGCAGCACGAGCCTCCTCGACCGTGATGTCACGCTCGAACTCGAGTGTAATGCTCTCGGAGTGCGAGCGCAGCACGGGCACGCGCACACAGGTGCAGTTCACGCGCAGCTCGGGCAGGTGCATGATCTTGCGGCCCTCGTTTTGCAGCTTCATCTCCTCGGAGGTAAAGCCCTCCTCCTTGACGCCGCCAATCTGCGGAATCAGGTTGCTCGCCAGCTGGGCGGCAAATGCGCGCGGCTCGGGAATCTCCTCGCCGCGGCCCAGGGCGGCCAGCTGAGCCTCGAGCTCGGCCATACCGGGAGCGCCGGCACCCGAAGCCGCCTGATACGTGGAGACGATCATGCGCTTCACGCCGGCAAGCTGATGCAGCGGCCACGTGGGAACCAGGCCGATGATGGTCGCGCAGTTGGGGTTGGCGATAAGGCCATGATGCCACTTGATATCGTCGGCATTGATCTCGGGCACGACCAGCGGTACCTCGGGATCCATGCGGAAGGCATGGCTGTTGTCGACCACGACGGCGCCGCGTTTGACGGCCTCGGGCAGCAGCTCCTTCGCGATATCGTCGCCGGCGGCTCCAAGCACAATGTCACAGCCCTCAAAGGCCTCGGGGCAAGCCTCTTCGATCACGATCTGCTCGCCGCGGAACTCGACGGTCTTGCCCGCAGAACGCGCGCTCGCCAGCAGCTTGAGCTTGCCAACCGGGAACTCCTGCTCATTGAGGCACTCGAGCATCTGGGTGCCCACGGCTCCCGTCGCGCCCAAAATAGCAACCGTGTACTGTTTCATGCTTCCCCCTTTAAAGGTTGTGGCTTTTGCCCGCACGCCGAGCAGGCCGATTATTGTTGCCAGTGTATACAAGAACAGGGCGGGCACGAAACCCGCCCCGTCGAAACGAAACCGAAACGAAACGCCCCGCGCTAGATTTTTGGCACTTGTCCCAATAATCTAGCGAGATAGCGGCTACTTGTGGAGCGCGGCCAGGGCGGGATCGGCCGGCGCGGGAGCTTCCAGGTCGGAGACCTTCACAATGCCGTTCTCGTCGGAGAAGGCACGGTAAATGGTCTGAATCGCCAGGTCAAAGTCCTTCTCCTCGACACCGATAATGATGTTGATCTCGTCGCAGCTCTGCGAAATCATACGCACGCTCACGCCGGCCTGGCCAAGCATGCCAAACAGGTGGCCCGAGATGCCTGCACGACCGCGCAGGTTACGGCCGACGGTCGCGATGAGCGCCAAGCCCTCGACAACCTCGATCTCGAGCGGCTCGACCTCCTGCTGAATGTCGCTCACAAGCGAGTACAGCGAATCGTGAACGTCCTGCTCCTGCACCACGGCGCCAAAGCGGTCGACACCGGTGGGCATGTGCTCAACGGAAACGTCATAGCGCTCGAAGACCGAAAGCGCACGGCGCATAAAGCCGACGCGGGGCTTGGTGCGGTCACGGGCGACGTTGATGGCGACAAAACCGCGCTTGCCGGTCACGCCGGTAATGATGGGCTCTGCCTCGCCCTCGTCAGCCGTCTCGCTAATGATGGTACCGGGGTCCTGCGGCGCATTGGTGTTCTTGATGACCAGCGGAATACCCGCCTCGCGCACGGGGAACACGGCCTCCTCGTGCAGGACGCTTGCGCCCATGTACGAAAGCTCGCGCAGCTCCTCGTAGGTAACGCGCGCAATGGGCTGAGCCTCGGGAACAATACGCGGATCGGCAGAATAGAAACCCGAAACGTCGGTCCAGTTCTCGTACAGGTCGGCGCCCAGGCACTTGGCCAGGATCGAGCCCGAGATATCGCCGCCGCCACGATCAAGCAGCTTGATCTGGCCCTCACGCGTCGCGCCGTAGAAACCGGGCATAACAAAGCCGCCCTGCTGACCGTACTCCTGCACCAGCTCGGAGGTGCGATTCATGCTGAGCGTACCGTCGTGATGGAACGCCACAACCGTCGCGGCGTCCAGGAACGGCAGGCCCAGGTACTCGGCCATCAGGCGAGCGGTAAAGTACTCGCCGCGGCTCACGAGCTCCTCGGTAGAGTAGCCGCCCGAGCGGGCGCGCTCGGCAAAGGCCGCGAACTCCTCGCGGATGGGATAGGTGAGCTCCAGCTCGTCAGCGATATCAAAATAGCGCTGGCCAATGTCCTCGAGCAGCTCCTCGCACGACACGTGATACTTAACGTGCGCGTTAACCAGGTAGAGCAGGTCGGTCACCTTGGTGTCGCCCTTAAAGCGGCGACCGCAGGCGGAAACCACCACAAAACGGCGAGCAGGGTCGGCGTCGACGATGGCCTTGATCTTCTTAAAGTGTTCGGCGTCGGCGACCGACGAGCCGCCAAACTTGGCAATCTTAATCATGGGCTGGAGGTTACCTTTCTAAAAAGCCTCTGCGAACCTATTTTGCGCGCTCTGATACCATGGTTTCACCGATTGGGACCAAGGCATCCGAGGAGCAGTGTTATATGGGAACTTATCATAGTACACGAGGACGCACTTTATCGTGCTCAAGTAAGGTGGCAATCCGCACCGGCATCGCTCCCGACGGGGGTTTGTTTGTCTCGGACGAGCTTGGCACCCAGCAGGTCGATATCAGCTCGCTTGCAGATAAATCGTACTTTGAAATCGCTCAAGATGTGTTGGGAATGTTACTGAATGATTACACGGCCGAAGAAATTTCGGCGTGTGTCGACGAGGCATACCGCGGCACGTTCGCGAGTGAAGAGGTTACGCCGCTCGTCAAACTCGACGCTGCGCCGGGCGCTGACGCCCCTCAGACCTATGTGATGGAGCTCTTTGGCGGCCCCACGAGCGCCTTTAAGGACGTCGCCCTGCAGATGCTCCCCCGCCTCATGGCCCGCACCTCCGCCAAGGACGGCGGCGCCGAGCGCATCATGATCGTCACCGCCACGTCGGGCGACACGGGCAAGGCCGCGCTCGCCGGTTTTGCCGACGCTCCGGGCACGGGCATCACCGTCTTTTATCCCGAGGGCAAGGTTAGCCGCGTCCAGAACCTGCAGATGTCCACGCAGGAGGGCGACAACGTCGCCGTCTGCGGCATCCGCGGCAACTTTGACGACGCCCAGAGCGCCGTCAAGCGCATCTTTGCCGATAAGGAGCTTGCCGAGCGCTTGGAGGCCGCCGGTACGGTGCTTTCGAGCGCCAACTCCATCAACGTCGGCCGCCTGGTACCGCAGGTCGTCTACTACTTTGCCGCCTATGCGCAGCTGCTGCGCGCCGGCGCCATCGAGGCCGGTGACGCCGTGGAGTTCTGCGTACCGACCGGCAACTTTGGCGATATCTTGGCCGGCTACTATGCCAAGCGCATGGGTCTGCCCGTCGCCAAACTCGTCGTGGCCAGCGACAAGAACAACGTGCTCGCTGACTTCCTGACCACCGGCGTCTACGACCGCAACCGCCCGTTCTTCACGACCATCTCGCCGTCGATGGACATCCTCATCAGCTCTAACCTGGAGCGCATGCTCTACTTCCTGTCCGATGGCGACTGCGAACTCGTTGCCGGCCTTATGGAGCAGCTGGCACAGACTGGTCGCTACGAGGTTCCCGCCGACCTGCTGGCAAAGATTCAGAGCGTCTTTGGCTGCGGTTGGGCCAGCGAGGACGAGGTCCGCGCCGCCATCAAGAGCTGCTGGGACGCGAACGGCTACGTGATCGACCCGCACACCGCTTGCGGCTATCACGTCTTTGAGCAGGTCGCTCCCGCCGAGGGCGCCAAGGCCCGCGTGCTGCTTTCGACCGCCAGCCCCTACAAGTTCCCGCGCGCCTGCTGCGACGCCCTGGGCCTCGACGTTCCCGAGGACGACTTTGAGGCTATGCGCGTGCTCGAGCAGGCAACCAACACGGTTGCCCCGGTCCAACTCGCCGAACTCGAGTCCAAGCCCGTCCGCTTCGAAGACGTCTGCGACGTAGCCGACATGGCCAACTACGTCGAGTCTGCAGCAAAAAAGATGGCTACCAACTAAAACCCTTATTAAGCGCCGGCGAAAGCCGGCGCACCTTCTTTTATCAGACACCCACCGGGATGATGACGAACTGACATGCGGGTCTGCCTGTTTAGTTCGTCGCGAGTTCCGCACGAGCCGGAAAGCACTTAATGTGCTTTCCGAGCGAGCCAGGACTGCCCGAGCAGCGAACTAAACGGCCAGACCCGCCCAGGAGGACCCACATGATCAAAATCACCGTCCCAGCAACCAGCGCCAACCTAGGCATCGGCTACGACACCCTCGGCATGGCCGTCAGCCTCTACTCGCACTTTACCTTTGAGCGCGCCGACAAGCTCACCATCACGGGCTGCCCCAAGGAGTTCCAAAACGAGAATAACCTGGTCTACGTGAGCTTTGTGGATGCACTGGCCGCATGGGGCGAGCCGGCCTTCCCCGTCGCCATCGACATTCAGACCGACGTGCCCGTCGCCCGCGGCCTGGGTTCCAGCTCAACCTGCGTCGTCGCTGGCATCATGGCGGCCGCCGCGCTGACGGGCCACACCGTCGACCGCGCCGAGCTCGTCCGCATTGCCACCGAGGTCGAAGGGCATCCCGATAACGTCGCCCCCGCTATCCTGGGCGGCGCCGTCTGCTCCTTTACGCCGACCGATTCGCTTCCCCAGTGCCTGCGCTACGAGGTAAGCGATCGCTTGCGTTTTATTACCGTGATTCCGCCCTACGAGGTACATACGAGCGAGGCGCGCAAGGTTGTGCCGCAGGAGATTCCACTCTCCACTGCCGTATGGCAAATGGGCCGCATCGCCGGCATGACGCGCGGCCTGGAAACCGGCGACCTGGACCTGATTGCCGCCGCTAATGACGACCGCATCCAGGAGCCCTATCGTCGCCGTCTGATTCCCGACTACAACGCCGTGCGCGACACCTGCCTTAACGGCGGCGCTAAGACCATCTGGATTAGCGGCTCAGGCTCGACCCTCATGGCTGTGACCGACGACACCATCGTAGCAAAGTTTCTGCAGGTCAAGCTGCGCGAGCAGTTCCCCAAGTGCGATACGCATATTCTGACGTGCGACACCGAGGGCGCTCAAATCGAGTACCTGTAGACATCCTCCTCATATACCTGTCCGGGACGGTCGGGATGTTCCCTCAAAATCGTCCTCGCGCATGAAGGCCCCCGTTGCCTCGCTTCTACGAAGCGTTGGCAACGGGGGCCTTCGCGCTGCGGAATGATTTTGGAAACTAAGTACGGGGACCCGCCCAAGCCTTCCTGCTCGATCGCCCTTGTGGCGTTGGGGCGGAAATGGGTGGGGCGTCAGGGCTTCTTTGTTGATGAGGGGTTAGTATGCCCGGGCTTGGTTGGGGAATGACTTGTTTAGGGATGCTTGGAGCTTTTCGAACGATGCTCGCAAGTTGTGGCTCTGGTCGGTTGAGCGTTTGGCTTTTGTGGTGGGGGAGTCGAGGAAGCCGTCTCTCTGTGTCGGGCGGAAGGAGAAAAGGTCTGCATGTTTTAGGGATGGCTGCTGTGCTGCGTCATTGGAAGAATGCATGCTTATGCGGCCTCCTCGATGTCCACCAAAAGGTTGCGCACGGGGTATGCTGCTAGGTTCCGTGCGTTGGCAGTATTATGCCGCGGCTGTTGCAAAGAAGCGCTAAAGAAAGGCTTAATCAGGTTTGATGTAACAATGAAACCGCAGGTCAAGGCCATCGAGTAACACTCTTGAAAGGTTTTGAGCTTAAGGGCTTTCTAAGGTTTGTGACGTGGATGTGGCGCGGACGTGCGGAGCGTGTGAATGCTCGCTGTTAGCGCTGCGGCCCTGCAGCCCGTACCTGTTCGATGACCTTTTCCATTGTGGCGTCGATGCGGTCTTTTTTGAGCTCGCATTCCCAGATGGTTATGGGTGTCCAGCCCATTTGAGTGAGTGCTGCCACGGCAGCGCGGTCGCGCTCGACGTTGCGGCGAAACTTTGCTTCCCAAAATTCAACATTGCGCTTGGGCTGACTTGGGTTGCATTTGGGGCAGCGGTGCCAAAAGCAACCGTTGACGAAGATGGCGATCTTGCGGCCGGGGAAGGCGATGTCGGGCTTGCCGGGAACCTTCCATTCCAAGCGATAACCCGTAAGGCCCGCGGCGCGCAAGCGCTGGCGAACGAGCAGCTCGGGCTTGGTGTTTGCACGCTTGTTGCCCTTCATGGACTTTCTGATGGCGGCGCGACGGCGCACCAGTTCGCGCTCGTCGGCGGAAAGGTCCGAGGTGTCGATGCCGTCCAGCAGGCCAGGCTTGGGACGCTTTTTGCTGCGGCGCTTCGGTGCGCGCTTGGGTTTGGTGGCGGGCTCGTCGGTCGTGGTGGCCTCGGCGTCGTTGGCAGTGCCGTTGGCCTCAAGCCGATCTTCCTTCAGCTCAATCAGGGCATCGATGAGCCCCCTGTCTGCGGGCATCCATTCCACCGTGGCAAGCGAGGTGCGCGGAATCCAGCGGATATCAAGCTGGCGGTCGTGCTTCTGAGGCTCATCGGATTCATCGGCGAGCGAGCAGTAGTAGCACTCCATGGAGAGATGAAAATCGGGGTAGTCATACTCAACGGTGTAGAAGTCACGCAGGTTGGTGACTTTTACCTGCAGCTCTTCCATGAGCTCGCGGCGTACGGCGTCTTCGGGCGTCTCGCCGCGCATGAGCTTGCCACCGGGAAACTCCCAAAGTCCCTGCATGTCGCCATAGCCGCGCTGCACGGCAAGCAGCTCGTCAGATCCTTCCTTGCGAATGATCCCAGCGGCAACATGAACAGTCTTCAACAGGAGTCCTCTCTCAACATCAACACGTGGCAGGGTAGCTACCCGTACCTTACACAACGGTAAGGCAAGCGTAAGCCATATCGATGGTAGCCGACTCGTCTTCTTGCGACTATAGATGCCGTAGACTAATCGCAAGAAAGGACTCGGTATGCAAACCACGCACATGGCGACCCCGGTACTGGAGGTCGCGCATCTCGAAAAGGTATATGGAGCGCTGGGCAACGTGACCCGCGCGCTCAACGACGTCAGCTTTACCGTCAACCGCGGCGAATTCGTGGGCATCATGGGCGCCTCGGGCTCGGGCAAGTCGACGTTGCTCAACTGCGTGTCGACCATCGATAGCGCCACGAGCGGCGCGATTCGCATCAATGGGCAGGACGTAACACGCATGAAGCAGGCTAAGCTTTCGCAGTTCCGCCGCGAGGAGCTCGGCTTTATCTTCCAGGACTCCAACCTGCTCGATACGCTCACGGCACGCGAGAACATCGCCCTGCCGCTCACCATTGCCCGCACAAACTCGGCAGAGATCTCGACCCGCGTGCAGGATGTGGCAGCGCGCCTGTCCATCAGTCAGGTGCTCGACAAGTATCCCTACCAGATGTCCGGCGGTCAGCAGCAGCGCGTTGCCGCGGCTCGCGCGCTCGTCACCGACCCCACCATGATTATGGCCGACGAGCCCACCGGCGCTCTCGATTCCAAGAGCGCTCGCCTGCTGCTCGAGAGCCTGGAGGCCCTTAACCGCCGCCTACGCGCCACCGTGCTCATGGTCACGCACGACAGCTTTGCCGCCAGCTACACGAGCCGTGTGCTGTTTATTCGCGACGGCAAGATCTTCACCGAGCTGCGCCGCGGCGACACCGACCGCCGAGAGTTCTTCGACCGCATTATGGAGGTCGTTGCCATGATGGGCGGTGAGGGCTCCGATGCTCTGTAAACTCGCTTGGGGCAACGTCCGCCGCGCCGGCCGCGACTACCTCGTCTACCTTTTGACGCTCACCCTGGGCGTCACGGTCTTCTATGCCTTTAACACCATCTCGATGCAGGTCGACATCGCCGGCATCGATGAAAAGGGCTTGGCACAGGTTATGGGCAGCATGCTCGGCGACCTGACGTACTTTTTGGCCGGTGTCATGGCCTTTTTGATGGTGTATGCCAATAACTTCATCATGAAACGCCGCAAGAAGGAGTTTGGCCTGTACCAGGTGCTCGGCATGGGGCGCGGGCGCGTCGCCACGATCATGGCGCTCGAGACCGTGATAGTATCGGTCGTGGCCTTTGTCGCCGGCATTGTGCTGGGTGTGGGACTCTCCCAGCTCATGACGTTCTTTACGGCCTCGCTCTTTAAGACACAGATCGCCAATTTCCACTTCTTTTTCTCGATGCATGCGTTCAATCTGACCCTTGCCTGCATGCTCGTAATGTTTGTGCTCACGCTACTGCTGAACCTTCGCGCCGTGCGTCGTACCAAACTCATCGAGCTTATGGGTGCCGAGCGTCGCAACGAGAGCATCAAGACACGCAACCCCTGGATCGCGATTGCCATCTTTGCCGTGGGCGTGGTGCTTATGGGCGTGGCCTATTACCGTCTGCTACGTGATGGGTTCCCGCTAACCGCGACGGACAGCAAGCTGCAAGAGGCCATGAACCAGTTTGGTATTACGACCGCTATGGTTACCGTGGGCACCTTTGCCCTGTTCTGGGGACTCTCGGGCATGCTCATCAAGCTGCTGCAGAGCCTGCGCGGCGTGTATTGGCGCGGCCTCAACATGTTTACCGTGCGCCAGCTTGCGGCCAAGGTCAACACGGTGTGCTTTTCGATGGGCGTCATCGCGATGCTCCTGTTTTTGGCCATCACCTCGGTGACGTGCGGTATGTCGATTGCCAACGTGATGAACGAAAACCTGGAGCGCTATAACCCTGTTGACGTGTCTCAGACGTATGCCTATTACACGCCCGATACGCTCGACTACTACAAAGAGTATGTCAATCCGTCTGAAGCCGATCGCATGGTGCTGGCCGATAGTACGGTCGATTTGTACCCCGCATGGCACGGTAAGGGCAAGTCGGCGGGCAACAACGACGAGACCGGCAAGAAGGTCAATATCGCCGATGTTGCCGGTGAGCATGTGCAGATCGATTCGTATCTGAGTTACCCAGTTGGCGGCTCGAATCCTTCGGTGACCCCAAGTGAGATGTGCAAGATCATGGGCGAAAAGCTTCCCAAGGCGTTCGGGGGTAGCAATGCCGATGCGATGGGTCTGTATGTGACGCCGGCGAGTCAGTACAACAAACTGCGTCAGATGATGGGCGAGGAGCCGGTGCACATCGGTCACGACCAGTATCTGCTCACGTGTGATATGGGCGGCGAGCTGGTCGACCTGTACACCAAGTATATGGCTGGCGGCCATGCCCTTACCTTGGGCGAGCATGAGCTCAAGCCCGCAACCGATAAGTCGGACGAAGATACGGCGGCCATCGCCAACTCGGCGATGGGCAGTAATCCGGGTACCGTCGTCGTTGCCGACGAGCTGTTGTCCCAACTTAATCTGCAGCCGTATTCCAGTAGCCTGCTCGTTAACTACAAACAGGGGATGGATACGACCGAGGCAGACGAGAGCATTAAATACACTCTGCTCGACAATCTGCTCGTTGACGGCAAGGAGCCGGGGTCGTGGGGAACCTTCATCACACGCTCCGAGATGTACACGCAGGCAGCGCAGATGAACGGCTTGATTAGCTACCTAGCCATCTACATCGGCTTTGTATTGGTTGTTGCATGCGCGGCGATTCTGTCGATCCAGCAACTCTCCAACGTGGCCGACGGCAGCCGCAGCTATCGTGTGCTGGCACAGATCGGCTGTGACGACCGCCAGATTCGCCATTCGGTGATGGCGCAGCAAGCGGTATTCTTCCTGTTCCCGTTGGCGGTGGGCTTGGCGCACTCCTTTGTGGCACTTAAGGTGATCATCGAGATGGTGAGCATATTCGGAAATATGAGCATCGGCGGCACCGTGGGCCTCACCTGCGCAATCTTCCTGGCAGCATACGGTGGCTACTTCCTGGTGACCTACCTCATGAGCACCGGCATGGTACAAGCTGCCATCGCCACCCGCTACAGCGAGTAACAAGCGGGCAAAACCGTCGCAAAATTAGAGGCGTATGACCGCCGCGAAGGGACCAGGGGCCCTTTCGCGGCGGTTTTTGCCAATCTGGTGCGTCTCAGATACAAGTGAGTAGACTTTTTTGAACCTGCCGAGCACATCGCGACAAATGATCTATAAAACTGCAGGTCAGAGCTGTGGCGTTTTAGGGCGTGCTCGGCCTTCTGCAAAAAGCCTACTCACTTGGTTTTTCTGCTAGAAGACCGCCACGAGGGAAGGCAACTCCCTTACGTCGGTTTGGACGTTTGCCCAGATAAAACCTGCCAAAATAAACCTGTTCCTTTTTGGCAGGTGGTTTCAGCTGAACGGCGGGCGGTGCGGCTTGGGTGTGCGGGCTCACAACCTGGGGAAACCGAACAGATTGGGGGCTTGTATGATCGATTCGAGGGGAAACGTGCGACCCGCGGGCATGTTTAACAGAGTGCGCCTGGCCCCCGAAGCCCGGCGCGCATACGATACGCGAGGGG
>OHZC01000522.1_pt1 | contig 11850 bp, 8 predicted proteins | sample 1580361 | NCBI WGS metagenome assembly OHZC01 (sample SAMEA3882532, study PRJEB24775) | human gut metagenome | biome: human-associated habitat; feature: intestine environment; material: feces | place: Netherlands | collected 2009/2010
AGATAACGAATGCCAGAACAGCTGCGACCTCTTCATCGATCTCGGCGAAGCCGCCTTCATTTCTAAATTTTCATTCACATGCCCTCCTCTTTCCTTTATAATATAGATAATAAAGGGAAGGGGAGATTTTTATGTTACGCATTGCAACGGTCGACGACAATCCGGCTGACCTCAAAGAGATCCGGATGTGCCTCTCACATTATTTTCAGAAAAGGGCAGGACAGACGCCCATCGACTACACCATCTCAGCCTACACCAGCGGCCCATCCTTTCTGGAAAATTTTGAAAAAGGCGACTACGACCTCATCCTCCTTGACATCTACATGCCCCGCATGACCGGTATGCAGGTAGCCGAAGAGATCCGCGCCATCGATGAGGACGCATGGATCATCTTCCTCACCACCAGCCGCGACCACGCACTCGAAAGCTACAACGTCTTCGCCTCCGGCTACGTGCTAAAGCCGCTCCTTGAAAATGCGCCGCAGCTCGAGACCCTTCTGACACGCCTCCTCCCGGAGGATGCGCTCGCCGCAAAGACGCTCACCGTAAAGCTCGCCGGCGGCGAATGCCTCTCCGTCCCCTACAGCCACATCCTCTACATAGACTGTCAGGGCAGCCGCGGCGCCATCCTCCACCTCGAAGACCGCACCCTTGCCTCGCAGAACAGCTACCAGGAGCTGGCAGATATTCTCCTTACCGATGAGCGCTTCCTCGAATCCTACCATCGCCTCATTCTCAATATGAATGCCGTCACCGCCATGAAGGATGATACCTTCCTATTGAAAGGAGATCTGACTCTCCCTATCAGCCGCCGGAAAAAGAAAGAAGTCAAGCAGCATTACATGCAGTTTCTGCTGTCGAGATAGAGCTAGTGACTAGTGACTGGTGACTAGGGACTGGGGACTGGTGACTGAAATGCCATCTTCGGGCATCGCCCTATTTATACTCCGCGGCGCTTCTGCTTTTTGCGCCGCACCACCATTTCGCATTTCTCATTTCTCATTCAAGCGAATCTTTAAAGAGCAAGCCGCCCCTCAGGCTCCCCCAGGAAACACCGGGCACTCATTTCATAAGGAGCAAACCCATGACCGATATCCTTCTTCTGGTCTCTGCCATCGCCATCCTTCAGGTGGGCGGAGCCTATGTACGCTATACGCCCTTTGCGGGCATCATGGACGACAAGACGAAACGCCGCCTTTTTTACGCGGACTGTCTCGTACTGCTCATCAATATGAGCTGGCAGATCCTCCTCTTCGACCAGTTCGGCTTCAATCTCTTCATATTTAAGTGCTGTCTTTCGCTCGGCTGGATGCCCTTCTTTCTCTCGATGCTTTTCATCTTCCCAACCGCCAAAGCCGCGCAGCTCTTCATCCTGGGCATGCAGGGCATCTACATGTTTGCCCTCCACGCCGTGTCAGGCCTCTGCCTCCTTCTCCTATTCCCAGATAGACCACCGAATGATCTTATGACCCCGCATATCTTGATCTATGACCTCTTCTTTGCATTGACACTTCCCGGTGCCTACCGCGTCTTTTCCCCCATGCTGCCCTCGAAGCGCTTCATGAATGAAAAACGACACACCTACTACATCGCCGCCATCCCGCTGCTCATCGCCATGACCGCTGTGCCGACCAGCCTGCTGGGAGAGATGTGGTCTCCTGACAAATTCTTCGTCTGGTTCACCCTCATCATTTTCTTCATCGCCTTTGACCGATACATCATTCTGGAAAAGAAAGACTTCGAGAATTTGACGAATATCCAGAGTGCAAACCACCTGATGGAGAAATCCATTTCCTTCCTCCAATTCTATGCCCAGATCCTGCAGGATAACGGGAAAGAAATGTCCCTCTTCCGGCACGACCTGCGCCACCGGATCCTTGCACTCCACGGACTCCTGCAGCAAGGACAGACAGAAGAAGCCCTTGCACTTTTGGAAAGCTCTCACGAAGACTTAGAGCGCACCGCCATCCACCCCTACTGCCTGAATCCGATCATCAACGCCATCATCTCTATCTATTTCGAAAAAGCGAAAGAACTCTCCATCCGCACCAGCCATAAGATCTCCTTCCCGCAGAGCCTTCCCTCCATCGAAAGCCCGCTCGCCTACGTACTTGCGAACCTTCTCGAAAATGCCATCCAAGCCTCCGCTGCCATGCCCAAAGAGAAACGCACCGTCGACCTCACGCTCCTTATGAAAGGAAATCAGATCGCACTCTCCGTCGTGAACCCATACGACACGCCTATCTGCTTTGATGAGAATGGCTACCCCAAGGCAGACAAGGAAGGCCATGGCTTCGGCATGGTCTCCATCGCCCGCTTCCTAGATACCCACAATGCCTATAAAAATTTCACGCAGGAGGATGGTATAGTACGCTTCGAAGCGTACTTCACCGTGGAAGATGAGTGACTGGTGACTCGTGACTAGGGATTAGGGATTAGGAAATTCATTTTACCGTTTATTTACATTCGAAAGATATAATGAAGGTCTTTTGAAGAAGCTCGAAGCATGGATACAGTGAGGAGAAAGAGACCGTCCCCTTCCCCCAAAAGATTTATTCCCCTCATAAAAAAGGAGCTGTGAAGAAATGAATCCTCATTTCTTCACAGCCCCTTTTTGCTTTACTTTCATTTGGTTCAGGGTTCAAGGCTCAAGGTTCAGGGTTCAGGGTTCAGGGGTGAGATGGCGGCTTCGCCGCAAATATACCTATGACGATACACGCAGCCCCTTCCAGCGGAAGGGGCGCGAATGATTTTTTAGGAAACACTGATTCAATCGTTGTCATTCGCGGTCTGGCTCTCGCGCTTCCCCCACATGTGCCGCGCACTTCTCCGCTTTCCTCATCTGTCTTTCATACCGCCTGTGCCCTATCCGCCCCTGCGGGGCACCTTCCCCTCGAGGGGAAGGCTGCGATACGAGAATCCCCTCTTCTAAAAAAGGTGGCACACCACCCTTGTGAACCTATCCGCTCCCCAAGTACCGTCATCCCGAGCGCAGTCGAGGGATCTTTATTGCACTGTCGCCATATGCACACATGTGCTCTCACTCAAACGACACCTTGGTGCTTCCTTTTTCGTCTTTCCCTCGCTCACGATTTACCGCTCTGCAAGAAGGATCCCTCCACTTCGGTCGGGATGACAGGTGGAAGACGGGTAATCTCACATAGTCTTTCACACCGCTTCGTGGATCCATCCTGCGCCTTCGGCGCGCCCCTTCTCTAAGGGGCTGCTCCATTGTCAAGATTTCTGTTTCGCATCTGCCAGCCGCAGGCGGCTGACTCCATAGTAAGTATAGGGCATGAAGGCGATTTCTACAACGGGCTAAGGCGAAAGTATGGCACCCCCGTTGAACCTTTAGCCCCCTCTGAATCCGTTAAACCTTCCCTCCCTCCCACGCAAAAACCGCTCCTTTCGGAGCGGTTTTCAGATCAGCATTCCTCTAATTATTTCTTGTCAGCGAGGTACGCTTTGAGCGCATCAGCGAGTCTCTTTACGCCTTCTACGGTGACATCGTCGTCATTGTAGGAGAAGTTCAGACGGAAGAAGTTCTTCTTGCCGGATTCCGGGAAGAAAGCATCGCCCGGTACGTAAGCAACTTTTCTTTCCAGTGCGTACTTGAAGAGGTCGCGGGAATTGCAGCCTTCCGGCAGTTCGACCCACAGGAAGAGTCCGCCATGCGGATAGGTGCATTTGACATCCTTCGGGAAGTATTCTTTGATGGCATTGCACATGACATCACGGCGATGTCCATACAGCTTGCAGTTATCCTGGACGTGACCTTCGAAGTCATAGTTCTTCATGTACATAGCGACTTCACGCTGGGTAACGGATGGAGTAGCAAGGTCGGTGGAGCCTTTGACGAGATCCATCTTCGCGAGAATCTCATCATTGCAGACCATCCATGCGAGTCTCATGCCAGGAGCCAATGTCTTGGAGAAGGTGCCGGAGTACATGACGAGGTGTTTCGGATCCATGGTGATGAGCGGAGCGATCTCTTCGCCTTCGAAGCGCAGATCGCCGTAGGGGTTGTCTTCGAAGACCGGGATCTCATACTTGGTAACGATTTCCATCATTTTCTTGCGGCGTTCGAGGGACATGCAGCGGCCGGTCGGGTTCTGGTAGTTCGGAATGACGTAGATGAATTTGACATTCGGGGTGGATTCCAGATATTTTTCCAGTTCTTCCGGAATGATGCCGTCATCATCGGTCGGGACTTCGATGTATCTTGGCTGTTCGAAATTGAAAGCACCGATAGCGCCGAGGTAGGTCGGGCTTTCGCAGAGAACGACGTCGTCTTTGTTCAGGAAGACACGGCCGACGATGTCAAGGCCCTGCTGGGAGCCAGTGACGACCATGATGTTCTTGGCTTCGACCTTTTCCATTCCCATCGGCATGTACATTTTGTTCATGCGATCAGCGATGGCTTCACGCAGGCCGAGGAAGCCGAGGGACGGGCCGTACTGCATAGCGCCGGCGCCATCTTCTTCACGGACCTTGACAGCGACTTCGGTGAGTTCCTTCAGCGGGAATGTCTTCGGAGCCGGCAGACCGCCTGCGAAGGAAATGATATCCGGCTGCGCGGTCAAAGCCAGGAGGGGACCAAGGTCGGAAGGACCCATGTGTTCGAGTACATCAGAAAAACGAATTGCCATAGCAATCTCTCCTTTCAAAATAAGAAGACGGTGTCTTCTGTATTGCCTGATGATAAAAGAATGAAATCCCAGAGATCAGGACTTCGCGATCGGAAAGGGGCGTAGGCAAAAAATTCACCAAATAAAAAACGCCCCCACTTCCTTTCGGAAGTAGGGGCGACATGCGCGGTACCACCCTACATTATACTCAATTCATCCCTAACGCGGATCTGCGCCTTTCCCTACTCCGTTCGAAAAAGGGGCTCACAGGGGATGATCATCCATCATGACCGGTACTGCTTTTCACCATCCAGCAGCTCTCTGAGACTTCCTCACGATCGATCCTGTCCTGTTCTTTGCCTTTCCTGCCTGTAACGCCGGCGGCGTCAGAGACTTATCATCCCTGAGACTCCCGAGTGAGCTGCAACGTCTTCTGCGCTGACTTTCACCATCCGTCAGCTCTCTATACCATTCGGCGCTGTTTCTCTCGTTCTCTGCCTTTCATTCTTTTATTGTATATCTGATTTTACTACTCTTAGAGGAAATGTCAATAGAAAGTTTGAATACGGAACGGATCCGCAAGCGGCATGAAAAAGAGGAGCTCTTCTCCATCACAAAAGCCCCCTTAGAGGGGGCTTTTTGATCCACGCTATTATCTTAGTTGCTTTCTCTGAAATACGGCTTGAAATTCGATTCATGGGCGCCCTTGTTGTCCTTCCCGCGGTTATCGCGGCGACCGTTTTTGTTATTATCGAAACGGCGGCGGCGTCCGTCGAAGCGGCGGCCATCACGGCCTTCTGCCCCATCGCGGCCTTCCCCGTGGAAGCGTCTTCTCGGGCGGTCTCCGCCATCGAAGCGGCGGCGCGGGCCATTGCCTCTTCTTCTGCGGAAATTCGGGAGCTCTTCGGTGATATTGACCGGGGTGACGTCCGGCTGCTTGGTGAGGAGCTTGATCGCTGCAGCGACGAGAGAGATGGAGTCGACATCATTCAGAAGATCTTCGGCGCTTTCCCGATAGTCTTCGAGCCCCCCTGCCTGTGCGGTATCTGAGAGACTTTCGATGGCTGCCTTCTGATTTCCTTCGATGACCTGAGAGAGAGTCGGGACTGCACGTCTTTTGATGCGGCGGCGGATGACGCGCTCGATGTCACGAAGCTGGCCCATTTCTCTGGAAATGACGAAGGTCGTCGCAAGTCCCGTCTGTCCCGCACGGCCGGTACGGCCTACACGGTGGACGTAGATCTCCGGATCCTGCGGCATGTCGAAGTTGTAGACGTGGGTGACGCCGGAAATATCAAGACCACGGGCAGCGACGTCGGTCGCTACCAGGATATCAATGGTGCTTTCCTTGAACTGACGGACTACGGTGTCTCGTTTCTGCTGCGAAAGGTCTCCGTGAAGTCCTTCGGCCATGTAGCCTCTCTTCTTCAGGGCTTCGGTCACTTCATCGCAGCGGCGCTTCGTGCGGACGAAGACGATAGCAAGCTCCGGATCCTGCATGTCAAGCAGACGGCAGAGCGCATCAAATTTCTGACGGTCGGGCAGTTCGATGTATTCCTGCTCGATCAGATCGATGGTGACAGTCGCTGCTTTGATCTTCACGATCTCCGGTTCCTTCAGGAAGGTTTCCGCCAGCTCGCGGATCGGTGCCGGCATGGTCGCGGAGAAGAACATGGTCTGGCGTTCTTCCGGAATGCCGGCCAGAATGGTACGGATGTCATCAATGAATCCCATATCTACCATTTCATCGCCTTCGTCGAGCACGAGGATCTGCACATGAGACAGATCGATGGTGCCGCGCTTCATGTGGTCCATCAGACGGCCCGGGGTCGCGACGATGATATTCGGGTGCTTTCTGAGCGCTTTGAACTGGCGCTCGATATCCTGTCCGCCGTAGATCGGCAGTGCATGGATCGGCAGGTACTGGGCAAGATGGTTGATCTCTTCCGCAGACTGGATGGCAAGCTCACGGGTCGGCGAGAGGACGACGGCCTGCGGTCCCTTCCCGGAAATGTCGATCCGCTCCAGGATCGGAATGCCAAAAGCAGCCGTCTTGCCGGTACCGGTCTGCGCCTGCCCGATCAGGTCCTTCCCGGTAAGCGCGGTAGGGATAGCGGCTTTCTGGATGGGAGTCGGTTCTTCAAAGCCCATATCCTCTACGGCTTTCAAAATTTCCGGCTTCACGCCGAGTTCTGTGAATGTGTCGTACATAGCTCCTCCTTGTGCGCTCATGGGTACGCCGGGCGTTCTTCGCCCTTTTGACTGTATATATTATATGTATGTAATATAGCAGGCTCTGGGGAAATCCATTCCCTCATGCATTTCGCATCTTCCGGCATCTGGCCGGGCATAAAAAAAGAGAACGCTGCAAGCGTCTCTCCCATGACTGTTTCGTTCGATTGTCCGTTCTCTCGGTGCCTGCATAGCATTCTTATTATAACATAGGCGAAAGGGGTAGGAATAGGCTGATATAAAAATTAGAAATAAAAGTAGAGCAGAGATTAGGAACCTCGAGTGACTAGTGACTTGTGACTTGGAATTAGTGGCTAGGGATTAGGAATTAGGGATTAGGAGCGCCAAGTGACTCGTGACTAGAGCATCGCCATTATTTTATACTCCGCGGCGCTTCATTATTTTATGCGCCGCACCACCATTTCTCATTTCTAATTTCTCATTCAAACGAGGCTTTCAAACGCAATCAAGGAGCGGCACGCCCCCGGGGCTAACTCTGAACTCTGAACCCTGAACCCACAACCCTGAACCCTACAACTTTTATTTTCTTTCCATTTCCCTACATAAGCGGTATAATAATTTAAATATGCATACAAAACGAAATACTTTCGTTTGACCAATAGAGGCAGGAGGAATCTGAATGAACGACAAACCGAAATACTATATCACCACGCCGATTTACTACCCCAGCGCGAAGCTGCACATCGGGCATACATACTGCACATCCATTGCTGACAGCATGGCTCGTTTCAAGCGTCTTGACGGCTATGATGTCTTTTTCCTGACTGGATCGGATGAGCACGGACAGAAGATCGAGCAGAAGGCAGAGGAAGCCGGTGTCACGCCGATCGAGTACACGGATAAGATCGTAGGCATGTTCCAGCAGCTTTGGAAGGAACTCAATATTTCCAATGATGACTTCATCCGCACCACCCAGAAACGTCATGAAAAGGTCGTACAGATGCTCTTCCAGCGCTCCTATGATAAGGGCGATATTTACAAGGGCAAATATGAAGGCTGGTACTGTGTGCCATGCGAATCCTTCTGGCCGGAAAATAAGCTGGATGAGAATCACACCTGTCCGGACTGCGGCCGTCCGCTGCAGAGAGTCAGTGAAGAAGCGTATTTCTTCAAAATGTCCAAGTATGCGGATCGCTGGATGAAATATGTGGAAGAGAATCCGGGCTTCATTCAGCCGGAATCCCGCCGCAATGAAATGATCCAGTTCGTCAAGAGCGGGCTGGAAGACCTCTGCGTCTCCCGCACGAGCTTCTCCTGGGGCATCAAGGTACCGTTTGACCCCAAGCATGTCGTGTATGTCTGGTTTGATGCCCTGGTCAACTACCTGACCGCGGCGGGCATCGTCGACGATCCGGAAAAATTCAAGAAGTTCTGGCCGGCAGACGTGCATCTGGTGGGCAAGGAGATCGTTCGTTTCCATACCATCATCTGGCCGATCATGCTGATGAGCCTTGGCATCGAGCTGCCGAAGATGGTCTACGGCCACGGCTGGCTCATCGTAGACGGAGAGAAAATGTCCAAGTCTAAGGGCAATGTCGTCGATCCGATCCCGCTTCTGCAGGAATTTGGCTCTGATGCGATCCGCTACTACCTTCTGAATGATATCCAGCTTGGGCAGGACGGCAATTTCAGCCGCGACAGACTGATCGGACGTATCAATTCCGACCTGTCGAATGATCTCGGGAATCTCCTGTACCGCTCTCTTTCCATGGTGGAAAAATACAGAAAGGGCGTCCTGACCAAGGGCGATGCTTCTTCTGATGAGACGGTGGCAGCTGCTTCTAAGGAGATCGAAGACAAAGCAGCCGAGACGCTTTCTGCATTCCGCGCAGGCATGAATGGCTGGAAGATCAATGATGCGCTGAAAGCGGTATGGACCTTTGTCCGTGCGCTCAATAAATATGTCGATGTGACCATGCCATGGGCACTGGCTAAGGATGAGGCCAAGGCGCCGCTTCTCGATGCTGTCCTCTATCATCTCTGCGAAGGCATGCGCTTCGTCTCTTTGATGGCAGAGCCGGTCATCCCGATCGCGTCTGAAAAGATCTGGAACCAGCTGGGACTTACCGATTTCAAGGATGCAGCCTACAAAGACCTCGTCTGGGGCGGCATTGCTGACGGCACTCATATCAATAAAGGACCGCAGCTCTTCCCGCGCATTGAGATCGAAAAGGATGAGGAAGCACCCGCACCGAAGAAAGTAGAGAAGAAACAGCCGAAGAGGGAAGAGAAGAAAGAAGAAAAGAAGGAAGCGATCTCCATCGACGATTTCTTCAAGACAGACCTTCGCGTAGCAGAGATCCTGACGGCGGAAAAGGTGGAAAAATCCAAGAAGCTCATCAAGATGACCGTATCCCTGGGCGATGGGGAGACGCGCACCGTCGTGAGCGGGATCTCCGAATACTACCAGCCGGAAGAGCTCATCGGCAAGCACGTCATCTTTGTGTCGAACCTGAAGCCGGCAAAGCTCATGGGGATCGAGTCGCAGGGGATGATCCTTGCTGCGTCGAAGGATGGAAGCCTCAAGGTGCCTTTCGTCGATATGCCTGCCGGCAGCCGGGTGAAATGATGGGGCTCTTCGATACCCATGCGCACCTGTACGATAAAGCCTTTGACCGTGACAGGGAAGAGGTCATCCATCACATATGCAAGACGCTGGACTACGTGGTCATCCCTTCCGAAGACCTTGTGACCAGTGAAAAAGCGGTGGCTCTCGCAGAGAGCCACCCTTCTCTATATGCAGCAGTCGGCATCCATCCGCAGGTGACAAAGGATGCGACGGAGGAGGCTCTCGCAGCCATTGGTGCGCTTGCCCGGACGCATGACAAGGTGAAAGCGGTGGGGGAGATCGGGCTGGACTATTACTATCTCTACACAGATAAGGAAACGCAGAAATACTGGTTTGCCCGCCAGATCGAGCTTGCCAAAGAGCTTGACCTTCCCATCCTCATCCATGACCGGGACGCCCATGGAGATACGCTCTCTATCCTGAAAGCACACCAGGGAGGAAATCTTCGGGGGATCCTCCACTGCTTTTCAGGGAGTCTGGAGACAGCGAAGGAACTCATGAAGCTCGGCTTCTACATCTCCTTTGCAGGGCCTGTCGTTTTTCCAAAGAGCCTGAAGCTCAAGGAAGTCGCCAAAGAGATACCGATGGATCGTCTCCTCATAGAAACGGACAGTCCCTACCTCACCCCGCCGCCCTTCCGCGGGAAGAGAAACGATCCGTCCAACGTCCGCTTTGTGGCGGAAGAGATCGCCCGTCTCAAGGGGGTATCGGCGGAAGAGATCGCAGAGCAGACGAAGCGGAATGCGATGGAAGTGTATGGGATAGAGGAGTAAGGTTTGACGGGTTCAGGGTTCAGGGGTAGCCCATGGGGCGTGCGGTCCCTTGAATGCGTTTGAAAGCAGGGATGAGTGACTGGTGACTAGTGACTTGAATACCACTTTCGGGCATCGCCCTATTTATACTTTGCGGCGCTTCTGATTTTTATGCGCCGCACCACCACTCCTAACTTCTAACTAGAGAGCAAAGCTTTCATCCCCAATCAAGGGGCTAGCCCCGAACCCTGAACCCTGAACCCTTTCCCCAAGGAGTACCACTATGCATATCACCATCACCCCCGCGCCGCTTTCCGGCGTGCTCCGCGTGCCGTCCTCGAAAAGCATGACGCATCGCGAGCTGATCGCCGCTGCGCTTGCAAAGGGGGAAACGACGCTCTCCGGCGTGACCCCGTCACAGGACATTGAAGCCACTGTCCGCATCCTTTCGCTGATGGGCGCGCATTTTACAGAAGAGGCTGCCGAAGACGGCCTCACCTTCCATATTTCCGGCGGCCTTTCCCCGCAGGAAGGACGGCTCGAAGCCGATGCAGGAGAGTCCGGCTCGACACTGCGTTTCCTCATCCCGCTCGGCCTTATTTCAGGGAATGACATCCGCTATGTGGGGCATGGCCGCCTCTCGGAGCGCCCGCTGACACCGTACTACGGGATCTTTGATGAGAAGGGCATTTCCTTCGACAACCGGGACGGTCTTCCTCTCACGGTCAAAGGGCAGCTTCCCGGCGGGCGCTATGCGCTTCCCGGAGATGTCAGCTCGCAGTTCTTCACCGGCCTCCTCTTTGCACTGCCGCTTGCCGGGGATGACTCCGTACTTATCAGCACGACCACGCTCGAGTCGAAGAGCTATGTCGATATGACGCTGGATACGCTTGCCCGTCATGGCATCACCATCCATGAGAAAAGCCCCGAGCATTACGAGATCCCGGGCGGGCAGTCCTACAAGGCGGGCGCATTTGCCGTGGAAGGGGACTACTCGCAGGCCACCTTCTGGCTAGTCAGCGGCCTCACGGGAGCGGGCATCACGCTGCAGGGACTTTTCTTTGACTCAAAGCAGGGGGACAAAGCGATTCTTACCATCCTTAGCAAGATGGGCGGAGACATCCGCGAAGAGGACGGCATGATCTCTGCGAAGCCATCGAAGACACGGGGGACCGTGATCGATGCCGAAGACTGCCCCGACCTCGTGCCGGCGCTCGCCGCCCTTGCCGCTGTCAGCGAAGGCACGACTGAGATCATTCATGCCTCTCGCGTGCGCCTGAAAGAATGTGACCGTCTCCATGCCATGGCTGTCGAGCTCACGAAGCTCGGTGCGGACATCGAAGAAAAGCCCGACGGCCTCTTGATCCGCGGCCAAGACCATCTCACCGGCGGCGCCGTCTCCTCATGGAACGACCATCGCATCGCCATGGCCCTTGCTGCGGTCTCTGCCAAATGCAGTGCGCCTCTGACCGTCGAAGGCGCGGAAAGCGTCCGGAAATCGTACCCGACATTCTGGGAGGATTTCAAGCGGGTCGGGGGACGGCTTGTGACTGGTGATTCGTGACTGGGGACTGGAAGACTTCAGCACCTCTCTCTGCATACCGCTTGTGCCCTATCCGCCCCTTCGGGGCACCTTCCCCTCGAGGGG